>ENA-UEPI01000416-UEPI01000416.1-human-gut-metagenome-genome-assembly--contig:-NODE-416-length-33288-cov-4.657192_pt1 | contig 33288 bp, 21 predicted proteins | sample MGYA00242899_ERZ507914 | MGnify/ENA primary metagenome ERZ507914 (study PRJEB26167, sample SAMN06115442) | human gut metagenome | host: Homo sapiens | place: China:Chongqing | collected 2015-07-28...
GACTGGCGGTGGCGTCGCTTGCCGCGGCTTTCGCCGCCGCGGCCGCTGCGGGGTGGTGGACCTCCGCCGCCGCGCTCGCGACCCTCGCGCTGGTATGGGCCGGCAGGGAGTGCGCCGCGCGGCTCGCGGGCGGAACGGCCTTTTCGGCCCCGGGAGGCCTCACGGCATGGAGACGCCTTTTCGGACACTATTAAGGCACTGAAAATTTTTCGTTATCATAAATTCTTGTTACCTTTACCATGGCAATAAAAATTACCGATCCCAAAATACGAGTTACGATGATTAACGACAAGGTGAGAATGTATCTGCTGCCGCCGCTTTTCAATGCGGCAGTCAGAGCCGGAGCCTCGATCATGCGCGTTTACAAGAATCTCGACGATTACGATATAAGTCTCAAAGACGACAAAACCCCGATCACGCTGGCCGACCGCGTCGCGCACAAGACCATCCGCGAGTACCTCGGTCCCACACGTATCCCGATCCTTTCGGAAGAGGGTCGGAAGATGCGCTACGAAGAGCGCCGCAACTGGGAGCTTTACTGGCTGGTCGATCCGCTGGACGGCACGGTCGAATTTATCAAAGGCAACAACGAATTTACGGTCAACATCGCCCTGATGGAGAATAACGTCTGCATGGGGGCGGTTATTTATGTTCCCTATTTCGAAAAGATGTACATTGCGGGCCGCGATTCGGGTTCGTACCTCAAGGAGCATATCGCGCCGGACGCCGCCGCGGAGTATACCTACGACGAGATCGTCCGCAATTGGACGCCGCTGCCGCTGGCCGGGGAGGGGCCTCACGACCATCCGCGCGTGGCCCTTTCGCGTTCGCACCAGACGCCCGAGACCCGTGAGCATGTCGCCCGCCTTCGCGAGCGGCACCCCGATCTGGAGATCGTCGAGCAGGGCAGTTCCTACAAATTCTGCCTGCTGGCCGAAGGCCGCGTCGACTACTACGTCCGCACGACGCACACCTACGAGTGGGACACGGCGGCGGGGGAGCTGATTCTCGCCGAGGCCGGCGGCAGCACCCGCACGCTTCCCGACGGCCGGGAGCTGCTCTACAACGAGGAGGACCTCCGCAATCCGTGGTTCGTCTGCCGGTCGAAGTTCTCGAAGATATAGGTGGTTTTGCGAGCCGGTTTTCGTTCTGCGCCGGTTGCGTTCGATCGTCGCCTCTGCCGCCTGCGGCGGTATTTGCAGCAGCGGTTGGCCGGGATCGGACCGGCGAATGCCTGTCTGCTTTTCGGGTCTCTCCTATGAATTCTTGCTGATATGCTCGATGTCGCAGGCGCCGCAGTTGCCCGAGCAGCCCGCGACGCCCTGTCCGTCGGAGCAGTCGGCCCCGCCGTCCGCCTCGCGCGTCTCGTGCACGGCGCATTTGATGCCGAGTTTCTGCATGTTTTTATTGGTCGATATTTCCGAGTCGATGTTGTGCCCCTTGATCATCAGCGTGAGGGACATGCCCAGTACGAACAGCCCGACGGCGAGTATGGCGCAAAGCAGGAGGATTAACCACGTTGGCATAGGATTCCGTTTTTTTACTACCCGAAATTTGGGGTTTCGGGGACAAATGTATACATTTGTAAGATAAATTGCAAAAATGTTGCCCGGACCTTCCGGGCGACGTATTGTGCTGACTAAACAGACGCAACTATGAAAATCGTGATAGCGGGTGCCGGCGAGATGGGCAGTCACCTGGCCCGTATGCTCAGCGGCAACGGCCACGACATCACCATCATCGACAGCGACCAGAAGCTGCTCTCCGAGGTGGGCAGTCTGGCCGACGTGATCACCGTCGAGGGCGACTCGACGACCTTCGCCGTGCTGCGCGAGGCTTCGGTGCGCAAATGCGACCTGTTCATCGCCGTCAACCACGAGGAGAACGACAACGTCGTGGCGGCGATGCTGGCCAAGAAGCTCGGTGCGCGGAAATCCATCGCCCGCATCGACAACAACGAATACCTCGAACCCAACAACAAGGAGATGTTCATCGACATGGGCATCGACTACCTGTTCTACCCCGAGAAGGTCGCGGCCCGCGAGGTGATCAACCTGCTGGGACACACTTCGACCACGGAGTACGTCGATTTTTCGAGCGGCAAACTCTCGCTCGTGGTTTTCCGCCTCGAACCGGCCTCGCCGCTGGTGGGGGAGGTGCTCACGGGCTTCGACGACGACCAGGCCCCGTTGAGCTACCGCACGGTGGCCATCACGCGCGGCGGGCAGACGATCATTCCGCGCGAGGGCGAACAGTTCATGGAGGGCGACGTGATCTATGTCATCGCGCGTCAGGACGCCGTGCGGGAGGTGATGGAGTTTTCGGGCCAGTCGAACATCGAGATCAAGAACATGATGATCCTCGGCGGTTCGCGCATCGGCATCCGCATCGCCACCGAGTTGCAGGACGAGGTGAACATCAAACTGATCGACTACAACGCCGAGAAGGCCTACCGGCTGGCCGAGACGCTCGACAAGACGCTGATCATCAACGAGGACGGCCGCAACACCGAGGCGATGATGGAGGAGGGGCTTTCGAACATGGACGCCTTCGTTGCCGTGACGGGGCGCAGCGAGACCAACATCCTGGCGGCGATGCTCGCCAAGCGCATGGGGGTCAAGAAGGTGATCGCCGAGGTCGAGAATCTCAATTACATAAACCTCGCCGAGTCGATCGGCATCGACACGATCATCAACAAGAAGCTGGTTACCGCGTCGAACATTTTCCGCTTCACGATGTCGACCGACGTGCAGGCCATCAAATGCCTGACGGGGAGCGACGCCGAGGTGCTGGAGTTCATCGTGAAACCCAACTCCCCGGCCACGAAGGTGCGGATCAAGGACCTCGGGCTGCCGGAGGATACGATCATCGGCGGCATCGTCCGCGGCGACAAGGTTTTCATCGCCGTCGACAACATGGAAATAATCCCCTACGACCGCGTGGTGGTCTTCGCCATGCCCGGTTCGGTGGGGAAGGTAGGGTATTATTTTAATTAAGAATTCACAATTCAGAATTCACAATTCTGAATTGCAGCGCATCATGTCTTTTCGAAACATAATTCTCAAAGCCTGGTTCTCGCAGCGCGAGCGGGCCATCGACCGTTTTCGCCGCCGTCCTGTCGAGACGCAGGCGCGGATGTTCCGGCAGCTGCTGCGCCGGGGACGCTTCACGGAGTTCGGCGACCGCTACGACCTGCGGCATATCCGTTCGGTGGAGCGGTTCCAGTCGCAGGTGGAGACTTTCGACTACGAGACCTTCAAGCCCTATATCGAACGGATGATGGAGGGCGTGCGGAGCGTCACGGCTCCGGGTCGGGTGTCGCTGTTCGCCCGTTCGTCGGGTACGACCTCCGACAGGAGCAAATACATTCCCGTGACGATGGAGTCGCTGTGGTGGAACCATACGCTGGGCATGCGCGACGTGGCGACGGTCTTTTCGGCCAACAATCCGAAGACCCGCGTTTTCGAGGGCAAGACCCTGACGCTCGGCGGGTCGTGCAGCCGCGAGGGCCGCAACCTGGTCGGCGACCTCTCGGCGCTGCTGATCCACGAGACGACCTTCTGGAGCGGCTGGTTCCGGGCGCCGCGGACCGAGACGGCGATCATTCCCGATTTCGACGAGAAGTGCGCCGCCATCTGCCGCCAGTGCGTCGGCGAACCGATCACGGCCTTTGCGGGCGTCCCGTCATGGAACCTCGCGCTGATGCGCCGCGTGCTGGAGTATACGGGCCGGAAAAATCTGCTGGAGGTGTGGCCCCGGCTGGAGATGTTCGCCCACGGAGGCGTGGAGTTCGCGCCCTACCGGACGTCGTTCGAGGAGCTGATCCCTTCGGAGAAGATGAAATACATGGAGACCTACAACGCTTCGGAGGGATTCTTCGCCATGGCCGACGACCCGTCGCGCAGCGACATGCTGCTGATGCTGGATTACGGAACCTTCTTCGAGTTCCGCAGCGGGACGCAGATCGTGCCGCTCGAAGGCGTGGAGTGCGGCAAGGTCTACGCCGTGCTGATCACCTCGAACAACGGCCTGTGGCGTTACGAGATCGGCGACACGGTGGAATTCACCTCGACGAATCCCTACCGCATCCGCTTCGCGGGCCGCACGCGGCAGTATATCAACGTTTTCGGCGAGGAGCTGATCGTCGACAACGCCGAGCATGCGCTGCTGGCCGCCTGCCGGAAGACGGGGGCCGTCGTGAGCGAATACAGCGTCGCGCCGTGCTACATGTCGCTCCGCGAACGGGGCGCGCACGAGTGGATCGTGGAGTTCGAACGCGAGCCGGACAGCCTCGAACGCTTCGCCGAGGCGCTCGACGGGGAGTTGCGGGCCGTCAATTCGGACTACGACGCCAAGCGGCGGACCACGCTCGAACGCCAGCGTCTGACGGTTGTGGAGCGGGGGCGGTTCCTCGCGTGGATGCGCGCGCGGGGTAAAAACAAGGTTCCGCGGCTGGTGAACGACCGCCGCGTGGCCGACGAGATACTGGCTTTTCAGACCGAACAGACCCTTTGAGGCTGTCTGTCCGCATTTTGGCCGCGCTGCGAGAAGCCCCACCCGAGGGCCGTTTAAGAAACGGCTTTTGGGAATGGAAGCGTGGAATTGAGTCCGGATGCAGTGACTTTGCATCGCCCCTGAATCCCGGCTTTTAGCCGGGTGGAGTCAGGCTTGTAAAACGAGGCCGAAGGCGGCGGGATATGCGCTTCGGAGACCGGAAAACGAATGAGAAACGTAAAATAACACCTATACTGCCATGTACATAGCCATAGCCGGAAACATCGGGAGCGGCAAGACGACGCTTACCCAGATCCTTACGAAGCGCTACGACGCCAAGTGCTACCTCGAGGAGTGCGACAATCCCTATATCGGCGACTTCTACGAGGATATGAACCGCTGGGCGTTCAATCTTCAGATTTCGTTCCTCGGGAGCCGCATCCAGCAGACGATGGACATGCTGGCCGACTGCCGTTCGGGGGTGATCTTCCAGGACCGCACGATCTACGAGGATGCGCACATCTTCGCCGACAACCTGCATGAAATGGGGCTGATGGCCACGCGCGACATCGAGACCTACATGAAGATTTTCCGGCTGGTGACGACGCTCATTCCCAAACCCGACTTGCTGATCTACCTCAAGGCGAGCGTCCCGACGCTCATTTCGCAGATCCGCAAGCGCGGCCGCGAGTACGAGATGAACATCGACGAACTGTACCTCAAGCGGCTGAACAACAAATACAACCACTGGATCGACACCATTTACGAGGGCGAGGTGCTCGTCGTGGACAAGGACCACGAGGATTTCGTCTCGAACCCTGCGGTGCTGGAACGGATCTGCGCGCGCCTCGACGCGCTCAAAGCGAAGAAATAGCGCATGACGCTGCCTGCGAAATTCGTGGAGCGGGTCCTGCGCGACCTCGGCGGGACGGAGGGCGCGGCCCTCTGCGCGGCGCTCGACGCGGAGCCGCCGGTATCGGTGCGGCTGAACCCTGCCAAGACCGGGGCGGACACGCTTCCCGCCGGACCTGACGCCGGGCTTCCCGTTCCGGAGGCTGCGGGGCTTCCCGCTCTGGCGATCGCCGGGCGCGTGCCGTGGAGCCGCGACGGGCGTTACCTCGCCGTGCGTCCCTCCTTCACGCTCGATCCCGACTTCCATGCCGGGGCCTACTATGTCCAGGAGGCTTCGTCGCAGTTCGTGGGACACCTGCTCGCTGCGGTCCGCACCGAAGGGGCGCGCATCCTCGACCTGTGTGCGGCTCCGGGCGGCAAGACGACGCTCTACGCCTCGCTGGCCGGACCCGACGGGCTGGTCGTCGCCAACGAGATCGACCGCCGCCGCGCCTCGGTACTGGCGGACAACGTGCGCAAGTGGGGCACGGGCAACGTGGCCGTCACGACCTGCGAGCCGCGTGCGCTGGGCGATTTCGAGGCGTGGTTCGACGTGGTGGCCGTCGATGCCCCCTGCTCGGGCGAGGGGATGTTCCGCAAGGACCCCGACGCCCGCGGCGAATGGAGCGAAGGCAACGTGAAACAGTGCGCCGCGCGGCAGGATGAAATCCTGCGCGAGGCGTGGCGGGCCTTGAAACCGGGCGGGACGCTCGTTTACAGCACCTGCACGTTCAACCGCGACGAGGACGAAGGCGCGCTGGAGCGGATGGCGGCGTGGGCCGGCGACGAGATCGCCGAGTCGGAAGAAACGGCTGTGGAAGATGCGTGGGGCATCGTTTGCGGGCGTGTCGGAGCGTTCCGCACGTTCCGGTTCTATCCCCACCGGACCTGCGGCGAAGGGTTCTTCGCCGCCGTGGCCCGCAAATCGTTCGACGCCGGGGGGCGCGTGCGTGCGCCGAAGGCGCGTCGCACGGTATTTGCGGCCGTGGACCGGAAGACCGCCGGCGAACTGGCCCGCTGGGTGCGGAATCCCGGCGGTATGCGCTTCGCAGCGGTGGCCGACACCTGCTATGCATGGTACGCCGCGCAGGCCGACGCCGTGCGGACGCTCTCCGAGGCGTTGCCCGTGATCTATTCGGGCGTGGCGCTGGGGCAGGTGTTCAAGGGAGTGCTGAAACCCGATCCCGCGCTGGCTTTTTTCGACGGGCTGAACCGCGGGGCGCTGCCTGCGGCGGAACTGGACGACGAAGAGACGCTGCGCTTCCTGCGCCGGCAGGACATCGCCGCCGGAGGGCTGGCCGAGGGGATGAACCTCGTCTGCTCGCGGGGGCGTGCGCTGGGATTCGCCAAACGGATCGGCGCACGGGTTAATAACCTGTATCCCAGCTCATTGCGAATTATAAAACAATAGATATGGCCGATAAACTTTTTTATTCGATGGGCGAGGTGGCCGAGATGTTCGACGTCAACACGTCGTTGATCCGCCACTGGGAGTCGCAGTTCAGCATTCTCCGCCCCAAGCGCAACAAGAAAGGCAACCGCCTCTTCTCGCCGGAGGACGTCGAGAACCTCAAGATGATCTACCACCTGGTCAAGGAGCGCGGCATGACGCTCGAAGGGGCCAAGAAGGCGCTCCGGAAGGCGCCCTCCGAGAGCGGCGTGGACCGTGATGCCGAACTGATGGAGCGGTTGCAGCGTATCCGTGCCCTGCTGGTCGAGGTTCGCGAGGACCTGAAAGCCGGGGAGGGTGAGATCGTGACTGCTTCGGATGCCGACATGACCGATGCCGATGCTGCCGCCGATGCTGCTGCCGCCGATGCTGCCGCCGCCGATGCCTCCGCCGAAACGCCCGTGCGCCGCCGCCGGGCCAAGGCCGTGGTGAAGATCGACGAACCGTCGGACGATGCCGCCGGGAAAGCCGCCGGGAAAGCCGCCGGGGATTCCTCGGCGCAGCCTGCCGTCAAACGCAGCGTCCGCAGGCCCCGCCGCAAGAAGGAGGAGGCCGAAACCAAAGAGCTGTTCGCGTTTTACGAACAATCCTTATTTTGAGCATTGTCCGTAAAGACGCTCTCGATCCGCGCGGGGTATTGTTCAAGGATTCGCGGCTTTACCGGGCGTATTCACGGCGTGCCGCCGTCTTCGCAAGCCCCCGCCCCGGCGGGGCGTAATGCCGCGAAGCGACAGACCGGCTAAAAGCGCAGGTGCAGGCGGCGAAGAACTCCTGAATGCTGTATAATATAATTAACTCATATGATTATCAAACAAATAACCGACATTATCGAACGCTTTGCCCCACTTGAGTGGCAGGAATCGTATGACAATGCGGGACTTATCGTCGGCCGCCCCGACGACGAGGTGCACAAGGCCCTGCTGGCCGTGGATGTTACCGAAGAGGTGCTGGACGAGGCCGAAGCCGAAGGGTGCGATCTGGTGATCACGCATCATCCGATCGTCTTCCGCGCGCTCAAGCGGTTCAACTCGGCTGATCCCGTCGAGCGGTGCGTCGAGCGGGCCATCCGCAGCCGGATCGCGCTCTACGCCTGCCACACCAACCTCGACAGCGCCCCCGGGGGCATGAGCTGGCGGCTGGCCGAAATGCTGGGCGTGGGGAACCTTCGGGTTCTCCAGCCTTCGGAGACCGGGGACGGCGCGGGGTTCGGCGTCGTGGGCGAACTACCGGAAGCTGTTGACACCGTGGAGTTTATGCGGATCATCCAACGGCGGCTTGAGGTGAGCGTCGTACGGTACAGTGACATAGCGACATCCGGGGTGCGCCGCGTGGCGGTCTGCACCGGGGCCGGGGCCTCGCTGATCGGCGAAGCGCGCCGTGCCGGGGCCGACATCTACATCACCGCCGACATGAAGTACAACGACTTCATGACGCCCGACAAGGCCCTCACGGTGGCGGATATAGGTCATTTCGAAAGCGAATAGTGCGCAATTCAATTAATATTTGATATTTTATCGAAAAATTTATGTACCTTTGCGGTTCGCAAGAGTGAACGCTCGCGCAATCCGGTAAACTATCTGGTTTAAGTCTAAACTATAAAGACAACATATGGCAACGCAAAAGAAGACGGCCGACGTCGATTATTCGATGCAGGAGAAGATCATGGCGCTCTATGAGCTGCAGAAGATCGACAGCAAGATCGACGAAATCAACAAGGTGAAAGGCGAACTGCCTCTCGAGGTTCAGGACCTCGAGGATGAGATGGCCGGGATGAAGACCCGCATCGAACACATCAACGCCGAGATCGAGGAGCTGAACACGCTGACCAAGCAGCGCAAGCGCGAGGTGGACCAGGCTAAAATCATGATCGGCAACTACAAGGAGCAGCAGAACAACGTGCGCAACAACCGCGAGTTCGACGCCATCACCAAGGAGATCGAGTATCAGGAGCTTGAAATCGAGCTGGCCGAGAAGCGCCTGAAGGAGTATTCCGCCGGCGTGAAGGCCAAGAAACTCCAGCTGGAGGAGGCCGAGAACCTCTCCGTAGAGCGCGCTGCCGACCTCGCGGCCAAGAAGGCCGAACTGGAGGGCATCGAGGCCGAGACGGCTCCGCTGGTGGCGGAATACGCCGCACAGGGCGAGCGTGTCAAGGAGAAGATCGACGAGCGTCTGCTGGCGGCTTACGACCGTATCCGCCGCAACGTCCGCAACGGACTGGCGGTGGTGACCGTCAAGCGCGACGCCTGCGGAGGCTGCTTCAACCGCATCCCGCCCCAGCGTCAGGTGGACATCCGCCAGGGCAAGAAGATCATTATCTGCGAATACTGCGGCCGCATCCTCGTCGCCGATCCCGACGAAACGCAGGAATAGAGACGATACGAACAGCGAAAAGGCTTCCGGAAAACCGGGAGCCTTTTTTGTTTTTAAATATTTTTGTAAATGCGGGAATGTTAATTTATTAACATCGAAAATCTTTCCGACTTTTGCAAATAATCCTTAACTTTGCAAAGTTGTAATTTCCGGACTTAAATTATTCGCATGAAAATAGCCATAGCTCAGCTGAATTACACGATCGGAGACGTGGACGGCAATGCCTCGAAGATCATCGACTCCATTCACAAGGCGAAAGCGCAGCATGCCGACCTGGTGATTTTCGCCGAACAGGCCGTGAGCGGAACCCCCGCCTTCGACCTGCTGCGCAAGACGACCTTCCTCGAACTCTGCGAGGACGCTCTGGTCGAAATAGCCTCGTGCTGCGACGGCATCGCCGCCATCGTGGGATTGCCGATCCTCACGAACAACGGCACGATCAGCGCCGCGGCGCTGATCCAGGATCGCAAGGTGCTGCGCTACATCGGCAAGAAATACATCACGGCGCGCCGTGAAATGGGTTTCCTGGTCCCTTCGAAAGGCTATGAATACGCCACGATCAAGGGGCATAAGTGCGCGATCATCGTGGGCGACGATTTGAGCCGCGAGCGCGACTTCGACCAGTCGGTCGAAACGGTCATCTCGATCAACGCCCGCAAATACGGCAAGGGAACCATGATCTACCGTTACGAGATGATGCGCAACCTGGCTTTCGTCGAGAGCAAGAACCTCGTGCTGGTCAATCAGGTGGGCGGTTCGACCGACATCGTCTACGACGGCACGTCGGGCGCGCTGAACAGCCGCGGCGAACTGGTGCTGATGATGAAGAATTTCGAGGAGGATTTCCAGATTTTCGATACGAAGGCGTCCGCCCGGCCGATCACGATCCCCTCGACCTACAACGACCGCACGCGTCTGGTCTACGAGGCGGCACGCTGCGGACTGCGGGACTTCTTCCGCAAGAACGGCTACCGGAAGGCTTCGATCGGCCTTTCGGGCGGCATCGACTCGGCCGTGGTGGCCTCGATCGCCGCCGATGCGCTGGGGGCGGAGAATGTCCGCGCGCTGCTGATGCCCTCGCCCTTCTCGTCCCTCGAGTCGGTGGAGGACGCCAAGGAGCTGGCGCGCAACCTCGGCATCGAATACAACGTCATTCCGATCTCGGAAATCTATACCAGCGTGGTGAACACCCTCAAGCCGGTCATCGGCGGCACGGAGTTCGACGCCACGGAGGAGAATATCCAGACGCGTATCCGCACGGTGCTGCTGATGGCCCTCCAGAACAAGACGGACTACATCCTGCTGAACTCCTCGAACAAGAGCGAGAACGCACTGGGGCTCTGCACCCTGTACGGCGACACGGCAGGCGCTTTCAGCCCCACGGGCGACCTTTACAAGAGCGAAATGTACGACGTGGCACGCTATATCAACCGGACGCAGGGCAACCCGATTCCCGAAAGCATCCTGACCAAGGAACCTTCGTCGGAACTGCATCCCGGACAGAAGGACAGCGACATTCTGCCGCCCTACGAGGTGGTGGACGCCATCCTGTTCCGCATGATCGAGGAGGGGCAGCACCGCGAGGAGATCGTCAACGCGGGCTTCGACTCGGAGGTGGTGGAGAAAATCCACGGCATGATCATGCGCAACGAGAAGAAACGCTACCAGTTTCCGCCCGTGCTGCGGCTCTCGTCGTGCACGTTCGGACATGAGCGGCTGATGCCCCTCACCAACAAATACGGAGATTAGGGCGTGGCGGATTTGATCGAACACTGCGGCGTGGTGGAACGCACGGAGCGCGACACGGTCTATGTGAGGATCACCTCCCGGAGCGCCTGCGGAACCTGCAAGGCCCGCCAGGCGTGCGGCCTGGCCGAGGCGCAGGACAAGATCGTCGCCGTGGCGACCCCCGAGGCCGGGCAGTATGCCGCCGGCAGGGAGGTGATGGTCGGCGTGCGGCGGAGTGCCGGCGTACGCGCCGTCGTGCTGGCCTATGTCGGTGCGCTGGCCGTCCTGCTGGCCGTTCTGGTCGGGACGATCGCCGTCGCCGGATGGAGCGAAGGTGCGGGCGCCCTCGCCGCTATTGCGGGCGTGGGCGTTTATTATTTCGCGCTGTGGCTCTTCCGGCGGAAAATCGAACACACAATTCAATTTACAATAACAAAAATCTGATGGAAGTATTACTTTACACGATCCTGACGCTGTGTGCGCTGGGAGTGTTCTCGGCGGTAATCCTCTATTTCGTGGCCCGGAAATTCCGGGTCGAGGAGGACCCGCGGATCGACGAGGTGGAGAAGATGCTCCCCGGGGCCAACTGCGGCGGCTGCGGATTCGCAGGATGCCGGGGCATGGCCGACGCGCTCGTGAAGCGCGACGACATCTCGGCGCTCTTCTGCCCCGTGGGCGGCGGCGACTGTATGAAAGCCGTGGCTGCATACCTCGGAAAGGCCGCTGCCGAAAAGCAGCCCGAGGTGGCGACCGTCCGCTGCGGCGGCACGTGCGAGAAGCGTCCCCGCACCAACGAGTACAACGGGGCCAAGTCGTGTGCCGTGGCTTCGTCGCTCTATGTGGGCGAGACGGGCTGCGCGTTCGGCTGTCTGGGCTTCGGCGACTGCGTCGCGGTCTGCGCCTTCGACGCCATTCACATCAACCCGGAAACGGGACTTCCGGAGGTCGACGCCGACAAGTGCACGGCCTGCGGCGCCTGCGTGAAGGCGTGTCCGAAAATGATCATCGAACTGCGGAAGAAATGGCCCAAGAACCGTGCGGTGTACGTGTCGTGCGTGTCGAAGGAGAAGGGCGCCGTGGTGATGAAGGCCTGCAAGGCCGGATGTATCGGCTGTGGCAAGTGTGTGAAAGTATGCGCCTTCGATGCCATCACCGTGGAGAACAACCTCGCCTACATCGACCCGCAGAAGTGCAAGCTGTGCCGCAAGTGTGTGAACGAATGTCCTACGGGAGCCATCCGGCTCGTCGGCATGGACCCGCTGCCCAAAGCCCCGAAGGCTCCGGCAACACCGGCAACACCCGCCGCTCCGAAGGCCGGGGCTGCGCCGAAAGTTGAAAACTGAAAGAGACGAGTTGAGACTTTTCCATCCGCATTCCGGTTGACAATCCGGTCGCGGGCGATAAGTTCCCGTCAAGGCGGGGATTTAGAGGTGGGTCAAATGTATAAACGCGGCGTTGCGCCGCGATCACGACCTGCGGATAAGGAAAAACGACACAGGTTTTTCGAAGCAGAAGCATAAAAATAGAACCTTACTATATCTATGAGAACATTTCCAATGGGCGGAGTCCATCCGTCGGAAAATAAGTTGAGCTGCGCCAAACCGATCGAGGTGCTGCCGCTGCCCGATGTGGTGACGATTCCCCTCGCACAGCACATCGGCGCCCCGGCGGTGGCCAAGGTCGCCAAAGGCGATCGGGTGCTCACGGGCCAGCTCATCGCCGAAGCCGGCAGTTTCATGTCGGCGAACATCCACTCCCCGATTTCGGGTACGGTGACGGCTGTCGATATGGTCGTCAACGGCCAGGGCCTGCGCCAGATGATGATCACCATCAAGCGCGAGGGCGACGACTGGGCCGAGGGCATCGACCGTTCGGACGCGCTGGTGAAGGTCTGCCCCTTCTCGGCGCAGGAGATCATCGCCAAGATCAAGGACGCCGGCATCGTCGGCATGGGCGGAGCGACGTTCCCCACGCACGTGAAACTCTCGGTTCCTCCCGGAAAGAAGGCCGAGTGCGTCATCATCAACGGCGTGGAGTGCGAACCCTATCTTACGTCGGACCACCGCACGATGCTGGAGCACGGCGAGGAACTGGTCGTCGGCGTCACGATTCTGATGAAGGCCGTGGGCGTCGGGAAAGCGTATATCGGTATCGAGAACAACAAACCCGACGCGATCGCGCATCTGACGAAGATCGCCGCCGGATACAAGGGCATCGAGGTCGTACCCCTGAAGGTGATGTACCCGCAGGGGGGTGAGAAACAGCTGATCGCAGCCGTCACGGGCCGTCAGGTTCCGCCTCCGCCCGCGCTGCCGATCGACGTGGGGGCCGTGGTGTGCAACGCCTCGACGACCGTTGCCGTCTATCAGGCCGTGCTGAAGAACAAACCGCTGATCGAGCGGGTGGTGACCGTCACGGGCAAGAGCGTGAAGGAGCCGAAGAACCTGCTGACCCGCATGGGTACGCCGATCTCGGCGCTGATCGAGGCCGCGGGCGGCCTTCCCGGGGATGCGGGCAAGGTGATCAACGGCGGTCCGATGATGGGCCGGGCGATAGTGAACCTCGACTCGCCCGTGACGAAGGGCTGCTCGGGCATCACCGTCATGTCGGGCCGCGACGCACAGCGCCGCGAGGCGACGCAGTGCATCAAGTGCGCCAAGTGCGTCTCCGCCTGTCCGATGGGACTGGAACCCTATTACCTCTCGAAGATGACCCAGAAGAAGGGCTGGGACGAACTGGAAGCGCTGATGATCACCTCGTGCATCGAGTGCGGCTGCTGCCAGTCGACGTGTCCGGCCTATCTGCCGCTGCTGGACTGGGTGCGCCTCGGCAAGCAGACCGTGATGGGCCTGATCCGCGCACGCGCAGCGGCTGCACCTAAAAAGTAAATGAAAAAACAGTATAGATATGGCTAATAAACTCATTGTGGCTCCCGCACCCCACGTGCAGACGGCCCAGTCGACGACCCGGATCATGCGCGACGTCGTGATCGCGCTGATGCCCGCGCTGGTCGTGTCGGCGGTGGTCTTCGGACTGGACGTGCTGCGCGTTACGGCCCTTTCCGTGGTGTCGTGCGTGGTGATCGAGTACCTGATTCAGAAATTCATGGTCCGCGGTGCGACTACCGTCGGCAACTGGTCGGCCGTGGTGACGGGCGTGCTGCTTGCCTTCAACCTCCCGGCGTCGATTCCCTGGTGGATCGTCGTGATGGGCGCCTTCGTGGCCATCGCCGTCGCCAAAATGACCTTCGGCGGCCTGGGCAAGAACCCCTTCAACCCCGCGCTGGTGGGACGCGTGTTCCTGCTGATCGCCTATCCGGTGCAGATGACCACCTGGCCGCTGCCCGTGAACGGCTCGTTCGACGTTCTGTCGGGCGCCACGCCGCTGGCGGCCGTGAAGCAGGGGCTGGCGGGTCCCGGCGCCATCGGCGTGCAGGAGATGCTGCTGGGCAACATCCCCGGTTCGCTGGGCGAGGTGGCCGCTGCGGCCTTGCTGTGCGGATTCGTCTACCTGCTGTGGCGGCGCGTGATCACGTGGCACATTCCCGTGACGGTGCTCGCGACGATGGCTGTGTTCGCCGGGGTGGTTGCGATGTGCTCCGTGTCGTTCGACGCGCTTCCGCAGGCTGCCGACGGAACCTGTTCGGCCGGTTATAAACTGGGATACCTCTTCGGGACTGCGTGGAGGGCCGGTATATTCCATGTCCTTGCGGGCGGCGCGATGTTAGGTGCGATCTTCATGGCCACGGACTATTCGACCTCGCCGATGACCGTTCGGGGCGGCGTGATCTTCGCCGTGGGAATCGGACTGATCACCATGTGCATCCGTCTGTGGGGCGCTTATCCCGAGGGCATGTCGTTTGCGATCCTGATTATGAACGCCTGCGTGCCCCTGATCAACAAATATGTCAAACCCAAGCGCTTCGGCGTGAAATAAGAGGAGGTGACAGCATGAAAAGTACACTTTTGAACATGACGGCCGTCCTCTTCGGCATCACCCTCGTGGCTTCGGCCGGAGTGGGTTTCGTCAATATGATTACCGTGGAGCCGATCGCGGCGGCCAAGGAAGCCGCGACGCTGGCGGCCCTGAACGAGGTGCTTCCGGCGTTCGACGCCACGACGACCGAGGAGCTGACCATCGACGACATGCCGATCACGGTTTACACGGCGACGGCCGGGGGCAGCGTGAGCGGTTATGCCGTGCAGTCGATGACCAAGCAGGGCTTCGGCGGCGTGGTGCGCCTGATGGTGGGCTTCACGCCCGAGGGCGAAGTAGTGAACGTCAACGTGTTGGAGCAGACCGAGACTCCGGGTCTCGGTACCAAGATGGCCGACGAGGGCAACGTCCTGCTTGCGAGCGTCAAGGGCCGGAAACTCGAATCGAAGAAGCTCGTCGACGGCAAGCTGGCCGTGACGAAGGATGGCGGCGACGTCGATGCGCTGACCGCCGCAACGATCTCGTCGCGCGCCTATGTCGACGCGATCAACCGCGCGTGGATGGCTTACAAGAGCGTGGCGACGGGCGAAGCCCCGACCGACACGGCGTCCGGAGCGACGGCCGCCGCCGGACAAACCAACGAGCCTGCGGCTCAGGAAGGAGGTCAAAATGAATAAACTGCAAATTATATCGAGCGGCATCGTCAAGAACAACCCGACGTTCGTGCTGGTGCTGGGCATGTGCCCCACGCTGGGTACGACGACTTCGGCCGAAAACGGCATGGGCATGGGGCTGGCGACGATGGCCGTGCTGATCATGTCGAACCTTGTGATTTCGCTGATCAAGAACATCATTCCCGACAAGGTCCGCATCCCGGCGTTCATCGTCGTGATCGCCTCGTTCGTGACGATCATCCAGATGCTGATGCAGGCCTATGTGCCGGCGCTGTACGGCGCGCTGGGCGTCTTCATCCCGCTGATCGTGGTGAACTGCATCATCCTCGGCCGCGCCGAGGCCTTCGCTTCGAAGAACTCCCCGCTGGATTCGATCCTCGACGGCGTGGGCATCGGCCTGGGCTTCACGCTGGCGCTGACTGTGATCGGCGCCGTGCGCGAGATCCTGGGCAGCGGCGCCATCTTCGGCGTCAACCTCGGCTTTGCGGACGTTGCGCCGCTGATCTTCGTGCTGGCCCCGGGGGCATTCCTGGTGCTGGGCTATCTGATGGTATTGTTTAACAAATTAGCCAAGAAATAGTTATGGAGCTTTCCTATTTTGCAATCATCATCGGCGCCATCTTCGTCAACAACGTCGTGCTGGCGCAGTTCCTCGGCATCTGCCCCTTTCTGGGCGTGTCGTCGAAAGTCGAGACTTCGCTGGGCATGGGAGCTGCCGTAACCTTCGTGATGGCCATTGCGGCCGTCGTGGCGTGGCTGATTCAGACCTATGTGCTCGTGCCGCTGGACATCGTCTATATGCAGACGATCGTCTTCATCCTCGTGATTGCGGCCCTCGTGCAGATGGTCGAGATCATGCTCAAGAAGCTCTCGCCGTCGCTCTATCAGGCGTTGGGCATCTTCCTGCCCCTGATCACCACCAACTGCGCCGTGCTGGGCGTCGCGATCCTGATGATCCAGAAGGAGTTCAACCTGTTGCAGAGCGTCACTTATTCGGTGGCCACGGCCCTCGGTTTCGCCCTCGCGCTGGTGCTCTTCGCAGGTATCCGCGAGCGTCTCGATTTCGAGGACATGCCCAAGGCGTTCAAGGGCATTCCCATCGCGCTGATCACGGCCGGGATTCTGGCCATGGCGTTTATGGGATTCTCCGGTCTGGTTTGATTTCCGATTTGTAAGCGGCTATTTCCGCACATCCCTCGAACGGGGCGAATGGAATGTACTTGAGGTACTATCCATGCGCCCCGTTCTTCACGATATACGGAACTCTCCGGCTTAAAATCAAAAATCTGTTTCACGATGCACGGCATCTGTCCCGCATTGTTTGGAAAACGGGTTCGGAACCGGTGCGCATGCCGCCCCCGGTTGCAGCCGGATTCAGTTGAATTCGATGAGGAGATGCGTCGCCCAGAAAGGATCGGGGACTTGGCCCGGCAGGGGAAGGGGAGGGGCGAGTTCCCCGGGAAAGAGCGTGCGCAGGGCATACCCGGCCTCTCCGGTGCGTTCGAGGATCAGTTGGCAGGCTCCGGTGGAGATCGTGCGGGAGGTGCGGACCGTGCGGACAGGGCATCCGTTGCGCAGGATGTTGCGAACCGTAGCCCGCTCGGCGGGCGTCAGCTCCGCGTCTGCCGCCAGTCCGCTCGTTCCGACGGGTGCGTCGTAGCGGAACGACAGGCGCACCCGGCCGTCGGCTCCGGGGTGCAGGGCGGTGAAAGATTCGGGGAAATCCCGTTGCAGCCGCGCGACGGCTTCCTGCGGAGAAAGGGCGAAAGTGCGGAGGAATTTGGACCCGGGCATGCGTAGCTGGCCGTCGATCGCCTCGTCGGTAAATCCCGCCCGGCGCAGGCTGTCGCGCAGGGCTTCGTCCGCCGTTTCGAAATGGGTCAGGACGTGAAAAAGCGTTTCGGGCGAATAGGATATTCGTTCCATCTCCGATCAGGATTTGTTGCGCCGGTAATGCCAGACGGAGATGCTTGTGATCACGATTGCGGAGAGCAGGAGCGCGGCGAAAATCCGGAACGGGGTCGTGCCGCTTTCCCAGCCGAAATAATCCTTGACCAGCGACGCGCCGTCGTAGGTCGCCGAGCAGACGGTCAGCATCGTCAGGAAGAGGATAAGGCCCGCCAGCCGCCGCTCCGAGTTCTTTTCGAGGCGTTCGGCCTCCTGTTCGAGGTGGCGGTGCAGTTGTTCGCGCTCGGTGGCGATGTCCAGCCCGGTGTCGATGGCCCGGTAGATGAGCTGCGGCAGGAAGTTGTAGGAGATGTTCGAGAAGGCGTACCAATGCTCCTGCTCCTTCATTTTGTGGAGCAGCCGGATGGACTTCCGGTCGTTGGCGGCCGAGCGGAATTGCCGGTTGACGACGAAGAGCAGCGTCTTCTGGTAAAGCGCATGGATGTAGATCAGCCGGAAATAGCTGTTGGGCCATACCCACATCTGTGCGGCCGTGCGGCCTTTTGCAACCACGGTGAAACTGTCGACCAGCGCCAGCGCTTTCCAGTTGCGGAATGCCGAAATCGTGTGGGTGCGGATGATCCGGTCGTAATATTCCTGGGAGGGGGAATATTCGTGTTTATGGTCGGCGACGCAGCCGACGGGGCTCAAGGTTCCCAGTTCGAAGAGCAGTTCGTCCGAGAAGTCGTCCAAAATGAAGATCTGGAAACATTTCAGCTTGTTGCCGGTGAGGGTCAGGCCGGAGAAACGTCCCTGACGCGGGGATTCGGCCGACGGCCGGGGAGGGCACAGCCGCAGGATCTCTTCCAGCAGGGCGAGGTACTCCGGGGCGTCGATCTGCGATTTCAGAATCCCCTGCTCTGCGATTTCATAGCAGGAGGTCTCGCGCAGAATGCCATGTGCGGCGATCAGCGTGTCGAGCGTCGTTTCAGGCTCTTCGGCGATCTCCATGGCGAAAAGGCAGATGTCGTAGGGGAAGAAGAAGAGGTGGAACCGGCACAGTCTGAAGGCGTATTCCGCGGCGGGGAGCTTTGGGTGGCGCAGCGTGCAGAGCCGGTCGGTTTCCAGGGTCAGGTGCGCCGTGTCGGCATAGACCGCCCCCGAGGTCTGTCCGTCGACCTGCATGAGCGAATCAATGAAACTCTCGTATAGATGCTGCTGAGCCGTTCGTAGGCCTCGCGGGTCAGGGGTTTTTCCGCCTGCCACCGCTTGTCGGCGGCCTGCACTTCGGAAGCCCGTCCGACGGCGGCGAGGTGGCCGCAGAAAAAGGTATGCGCGTAATGCAGTTTGTTATCCATGGATCGTTGTGGGTTAAAGCAGGGTTACTCGGACGAAGGGATGGCGCCGCTTCGGGTCCCCGGGGTTTTCGATGCGGACGACCGTCACCTCGGATATGGTTGTGCCGGGCTGCGGGATAAACTGGCCGACGCCCGTGAAGAAAAGTTTCATGTCGGCCTTGGAGATCGTGGCTTCGATCCCGGTGTCCCCGAGCAGGACGACGACGCTCTCGTCCGAGGAGCGCCGCACCGTGGCCGGATAACCGCTCCCGACGCCGGGCGTGTGTTTGAGGAAGGGATCGCCGACGGTCTGTCTGTGGCCCAGCAGCAGGCCGCCTTCCGCGGGCGAGAGGTGCAGTATCCGGCATGAAACCTTCTCGCCGCGCTTCCAGACGCCGTGCCACTGGTCGCAGTACTGCCACATGATCTCGGAGCAGTGGAGGAAGCCGACGGCTCCGCCGCAGCGCATCAGGTAGCCGCCTGCGGTCGTCCCCAGCACCGTGCAGGGGAGCGTGTCGCCGGTCTCGCAGGTCAGCAGCGGGTTGGGGGTCAGCGCGCAGGCGTTGAGCGTCGTGTACTTTGTCTTGCCGATGATCTCTTCACCTGTGATGACGGCGTTGATCCGGTCGCCCGGCTGGCACGGCACGTCGGGCGGGCGGTTCCAGTAGAACTCCGAGGACCGGATCGCCGCGTCGTAGAGCCTGCCCCGTTTGGGGAACGTGCAGAACACATGATGCGCCGTGGCCTTGACTACGGTGCACTGCACGCGGGAGCCGACGGCCAGGTCGTTGTTGGTCGTGGGCGTGAGTGAGAATGTGATCTGCCGCTTCGTGAAACGGATGGCGGAAACGTAAACCGTTATGTTCGCATCGCTCCGGATGTTCATGGCCTTGATCTGCGCTTCGCTGACCGGAAGCGTTCCGACGAGTCCGTTGACCCGGACGAGGCACATCGTTCCGAACAGGCTCTGCACCGTGCCCTCCGCCTTCTGACCCACGCTGAACGTGAGCAGCGGATCGTGCGTTACGGCGCGCTGCGAAACGTAGAAGGTGCGTTTGACCTTGTCCACCGACAGTATGCGGACTTTGACCTCGTCGCCGCATTCGGGCGCATGTCCCGGCAGAACCTCCTCCCGGGGCATCGAGAGGTAGAGTTCCCCGCAGCGGAGCACACAGACCGTCTTGTCGCCTCCGGCCACCGTGGCTTTCACGATGTCGCCGTTGCGGAGCCGGGCCTGCTCGAACGGGTCGGTCGCGGCGCGGGTTCCGATCGAGACGTAGATCATCCGCGCATCGGGGTCGATGCGTTCCACGACGGCCTCCTCGCAGCGCGAGCCGATCGGGTAGAGCGCAAGCTCGGTCGCCGGCTGCCAGAAACGGCTCTCGGCGCACACCCGGTAGAAAAGATCGCCGTCGCGCAGCAACAGTCCGAAGCGCGGCGACCGGAAGCAGATTTCGCCCGAAACCCGGTCGCCCGGCCGCACCGGGATCTCCGACCAGTCGTTGTAACGCTGCTGCACGCTGAGCTTCAGCGTCCGCGTCTCGGGGTCGGCGGCTTCGACGACCATCGTCAGCTGTTCGCGCACCGCGTAGAGCATCTTGGCGTTGGCGATCGGGAAGAGGCTGGCGCGTTCGAGCGGAACCCGGCAATAGATGCCCCGGAAGCAGACCGTGATCGCCTTGACGGCCACATGAATCACCTCGGCGACATCGACCGTGCCTACGGTACAGCTGTCGAACTGCGAATAGTCGCTGACCAGTTCGGCCGATACGGTGAGCGCATTGGCCTTTTCGTCGATGCCCGTCACGCGCATCCGGACCAGCTGGCCCGGTCCGTAACGCTGACTGGGGCTCTCGTTCTCCCGGAACCCGGCATCGGTGTCGGACAGGAAGGCGCGATAGCCTTCGTATTCGGCCCACAGGCCTGTGGCGGTCCGTTCCGTCACGGTAAACCAGAGCCATTCGCCGGGGCTGAACCGTAGCTCTTCGCCGGACAGCTCTTCGCAGCGGCGGGTGAGCCGGATTTTTCGTTGCACGGGGTCGATGGAGAGAATCCGGGCGCGAAGCGCGTCGCCCGCCTTGTAGTTGCGGCGGATTTCGCCTGCGAACTCCGTATTGGCGATGTAGCACGGATACCCGCTGCAATCCACGTAGATGCCTTGCGGAACTACCTGCATGACGCTCCCCCGGACCAGATCGCCCTCCGCAAAGGGCATCTCCTGCAGGAACGGGTTGGGCAGAAGCTCCCGGACGCTGAATTTCAGAATGCGGCTCTCCCGGTCGAACCGTTTGACTTTCACCCGGAGCGTGTCGCCGTCACGGTAGTTTTCCCCGATGCGGAAAACCGGCAGCCAGCTCAACTCCTCGCGGCGCAGGGTCACGACGATTCCGTGGTAGTTGACGAAGAGGGCCGAATCCATCACGTAGTCCGCCGTCACTTCGAGCGTGTCGCCCTCCGTAAGCCGGACGCCTTCCCAGTCGGGCGTATATTCGTCTTCGGGCAGTCGGAACGCCAGGCTTCGCGTGTCGGGATCGACCGCCGTTACCTCGGCTTCGATCTCGCGGCCGGGACGGAAGAAGTTGGCGAGGTTCTCGACGCCGCTCCAGACGGCGGCGTCGAGCGTGAGCCGCCCCGCATAATCGTAATAGGTCACTTCGGCGGCGAACTCCTGCGGGATGAATTTGCGCAGCGTCACGTCGAGTTTCTCGCCCGGGCGGATGTCGTCGAGCGACCGCGTGTCGTCGACCATGTCGCGCAGGCTCGCCTTGAAAGTCAGTTTGCGCGGCATCAGGTCGGTGACAACCGCTTCGATCTCTTCGCCCGGGCGGTAGGCCGCCGCCGAACGTCCGGCCCGCTCCCAGGCCAGGTCGCGGGCGAAGATCACGCCGCGCAGCGCCGGCATTTCGACGCTCTCGACGGTGAGCTGCTCGGGCATTTTCCGCGCCGCGGTCCGCACGTCGGTGATCCGGACGCGGTGCGCTTCGCCGATGCGCAGCGGCATGTCCGCCGGAGGAATGCCTTCGGCATAGCGGAGGCTCAACGCGAGGGAGAGGTCTTCGTAGTCGATTTGCAGGATCACCGCCGAAAGCCGCTGACCCGGAACGAACGTCGCGGAAGGTTCGCCCCATGCCAGCTCCCCGCACGGCACGACGCCGGCATAACCGGCCGCGTCGACTGTGAGCGTCCGGTCGTCACCGACCGAAACGACCGTGCATTCCACCGTGCCGTACTGCCGGAATCCGGCTTCCACCCACGGGCGGGGCAGGATTTTCACGAGCGAGAAGCGAAGGCGTCCCTGCTCCCGGTCGATGGCTTTGCAACAGACGGCCACCTGGTCGCCCGGAACGAGCGTCGAACCCAGTCCCGGGGCGAGGCCTTCGATCAGGCCCGCATAGCCGGCGTATTCGACCGCCGCCTTCTCTCCGCAGCGCCCGACTACTTCGGCGACGACCGTATCGTTGTCCGACACCGGGCAGTAAAGCCACGGATTGGGTTGCAGCCGGCGGATGCTGAGCCGAGGAACTCCGCTCTTCTCCAGTCGTTCGACCACGGCCTCGATCTCTCCGCCCGCCGCGTAGCGGGTCGGCAGGTAACGTTCGCCCAGCCGGAAGGGCGGGGTCCAGGTCGTATCCCCGAGAAGCACCGAAGCTTCCGTGTCGTTGCACTTCACCACCATGAGTTTCTCGGTGATGCGCGTGATCCGGGCGGAGAGGCGCGCTCCCGCGACGAACGGAACGGCGGCCCCGGCCAGCAGTCGCCGCCGGCTGAAGCGGCAGAGGCCGCGGGCGGCGTCGTAATCCAGATGGCAGACCCACAGCCTCTCGCCTTCGTCGTAGAGCGAGCAGGCCGAGTCGACGATTCCCCAGATGATCTCCTCCCGGGGGATGAATCCGAAGCACCCTTCGCCCGGACAGAAGACATGGATGCCCTCTTCGGTGCAGCGCTTCACCTCCACTTCGGCCCCGGCTCCGTTGCGGAATGCGTCGGAGAGCTGCGGGCGCGGCTCCGTCAGCAGCCGGCGCTTTCCGGCGTCGAACCTGGCGACATAAAGCCGGAAACGGCCGTCTGCCGGCAGCTCGTCGGCTGCGACGGACTCCAGCCACGGCTTTCCGGCGAGGATCGCCGTGTCGCGGGGCGAAAGCCATAGGTCGATTCCTTCGTAACGCACGATGGCCGATCCTGCGTCGAAGGCGACGAGCTGCGTTTCGATGAAGGATTCGGGGGCGATACGGAGCGATTTCCACGGATCGGGAATCAGGGTGCGATGGTCGAACAGCAGGCAGCCGCGTTTGAAATCGTAGGCCGCGGCCTGCGCCTCCAGACGCTCGCCGGGTGCGAGGCGCGAGGTTTCCGGCGCACTCCATGTGGCGCGTTCGAAGGAGAGCATGCCGCGGATGCCGCCGGCGGTTTCGACCCGGTACCCGCCCCGTTCCCTGCCGAGGACGGTGATGTCGAATCGTTGGCCGACCATCCGGCGGCAGTCCTCCCGGTCGGGCGAACCGACGTAGAGGCGCTGGTTGCGGCGGTCGATGCCCTCGATGCGTACGCGGCGTAGCTCTCCCGGGTGGAAGAGCGCGTCGGGCTGCACGTCGCCGCAGGCTCCGGCGACGAACGTGCGGGCCGTTTCGCGGGAGCAGACGCCCAGCCGGCCCCCGACATCGAAACGCACCTCTGACGCCGTGGCTTCCACGACTTTCGCCTCCGCCACGTCGCCTTCGGCGATCGGAACGCTCCACGGATCGGGCAGCACGGCCTTGCGGCTGAACTGGGCCACCCGCTTCGTGCGGTTGATGAAAATGAGCTGCGCCTCGATCCGCTCGCCTTCGGCGAATGCGCCTTCGGCGCTCGGCGGGGTGATCCACCCGATGCGTTCGCGGGGTATCTCGCCGATGATTCCGTCCAGGGCGACCATGACGGCCATGCGGTCGGTCCGCAATACCGTTACCTCATACTTCGAGCCGACTCGGTAGTTTACCCCGTTCCACGGGGATTCGGCGCCGCCGGTTCCGCTCAGGAACAGAACCCGGGCTTCGGGGTCGAACTTCACGAGCAGGACCCGGAGCCGGTCGCCGGTCCTGTAACGGTTCATTCCGCTCTGGAAGTTGAACCACGAGACATTGTATTTCAGCACCTCGCCCACGATGCCGTCGGCATTTACGAGCAGGTTGCCGTTCGGCAGCACCGCCGCGACGGTCCCCTCCGTCGTGTCGCCCTCCCGGTGGGGGTAGGCCGGCCAGGGGTCTTCGAGCAGCTCCTTGCGGCTGAAGACCAGCTCGCCGCTCGCCGCGTCGGCCCGCAGGACGAGCGCTTCGACCTGCATGCCCGGGCGGTAGGCCGAGCGGTCGACGATCCGGGACGAATTCCAGTCGAGTTCGTCGTTCGGGATATAGCCGATCACGTCGCGGTGCGTCACGATCATCCGGTCGGGGCGTATCTCCGCGATGACCGGGTAGCAGCGGTCGCCTTCGCGCAGGCCGGCCTGCGCCCAGAGGGACTCTCTGTCGTAGAGCAGGCGGACCCGGCGGACGCCGTCACGCTCTTCGGCGCGTACGCGGACCCGGCTGCCGTGGCGGAGCAGGCACCCGGTGACGTAATCGGGCATTTCGGGCCGCTCCAGTTCGATTTCGATCAGCCGTTCCTGCTGCAAGGCCCACAGTTTGCCCGCCCCGGCGGCGTGGGCCACCACCTGAAGGTCGTATTCGGTCCCCGGTTCGAGACTGTCCGGAACGGTGTCGCAGTCCGTGGTGAAACACTCCAGCACAGCCTCCGACGGAGAGAAACGCGAGACGAACGCCTCGACCGTTTCGCCCGCCTCGGGCCGGCGGGCGGTGTAGGGTTTCAGAATGCCGAAAACCCGGTCGTAGCCGATCCGGATTTCGTCCTCCCGCACGTCGCACACCTGCACCCGGATGCGCTTCCCTTCGGCAATGCCGGAGAGGGAGTCCCAGGGGTTGACCGGCGGCTGCGCCAGCCGGAAAAAGGTCTTTCCGTCCGACCGTCCGACCCGTACGGCGATCCGCTCGCCGGGCGAGAAGGCGATGTTGCGGGCCATCGGGAAGGAGTAACTGCCGACGGGAAGGAACCCGAACACCTCGCCGGCCCGCCAGAGTATGATCCCGGCCTGCCCGTCCTCGAAGAGCACCTCGGCGTCGAGCGTCAGACCCTCGTCGAGAGCCTGGATACGGTCGGCGATCAGACTTTTGAACTGGAATTTCGGATCGCCGTGCTCGAAAAAGCCGCAGACGCGCACCTCGGTCTCGAGCGAGTGTTCCCGGAGGTAGTTGTTCAGCGAGTAGGGCAGCTCCTGCGGGTGGAGGTGGAACGAGCAGGAGCGTTGGTCGATCGTGGTTCGGATCTCGGTCGTGGCAGGGATTTCCGTCGGCGTGATTTCGCAGCGGAGGATGTCGCCTTCCGCCAGCCCGTAATCGACCGTTTTGTCGAGCAGCTCGAACAGGAAATGGCGCTGCTTGTCGTTGCGTCTGATCATCTTCACCCGCAACGGCTGGTTCGGGAGGTAGACCCCGTTGCGGAAGCGTTCCACGCAGTTGGGGATCGAGTTCCTGTCGACGGTGTGGACCTCGCCGCGATAGCGTACGGAGAGTCCGTTGCGGGTGACGTTGTTGACATGGACCGTGACCGTGTCCCCGACATCGAGCGTCAGCGAGTCGAAGGCGACCGGGGCGTCGTCCGTTACGGGGTCGAACGTGTACCGGAGCCGGCCCGACTGCTCGTCGCGGGTTTTCGAAAGGAGCTTCGCCCGGATTTTCATGCCGCGGCGGTAGGCGGCGGCGATCTCGCCGCTGCGGAAACGCTCGTCGTAGTTCGGAAGCGACTTTTTGTGGATCAGTCCGTCGTTTCCGCCGAAGGAGACGAACAGGCCGAAATCGACCGCCCGGTTGACATAGACATCGAAACATTCGCCTTCCGCGGCCTCGACGGGAGCGGGACGCACCGGATTCAGGCAGACCGGTTCGTCGACATTGGTTTTCAGTCGGTTGAAATCCGTATAGTCCCAGCATTGCGCTTCGATCCGCTCGCCCGCCAGCAGCCGGGAGAGGTGCTCGCCCGTGCAGTTCTTCGGGTTGAGCGTGAAATGGCAGCTGTTGCCCGGGGCGTAAACCCGGAAGCGTCGGCCCGAAAGGGCGTGGGCGGTCAGTTCGCTTTGCAGCCGCTCCACGTCCGCCGCGGCCAGTCCGACTTCGAGTGTCGTATGTTCGCGGATCGAGGCGATGAGCTGGTCGAACGATTGCTGCACGGCCTGCTGCTGCGAGACCGCGTCGCGCCAGGGGGTTGCCCCGGCGGCGATCTCCACCTCGACGAAGGCTCCGTCGGCGTAGCGCGCCGCGTCCGCGTCGGAGACGGCGATCAGCTGGTCGAATCCGCAGTCGAGGTAGCGGCGGCCGCCGACGCTGCACACGCGCCCCAGCAATCGGTCGGCAGGGGCGGCGGTGCGGATGGGTTGCAGGGAATTCCTATTCTCCATGTGCGTTTTCGGTTGAAGGGGTTTGTGCCGGGTCGGGGGCCAGGTGGAGATACCACTTGCCCTTGGCGATGAAGAAGGAACACGGGGTTCCCTTTTCCCAGGCGGAAATGACCGACCACCGCTGGTTCGACGTGTCGTAGAGCGTGATGGTCACCTGCGACCGGGGAAGGCGCTTGTCGTCGGCCGCCACGGTGAGTTCGAACAGCGTCGTGCCGCTCGCGGCGTCCTGCCGGGTGACTTTGTCCACGACGCGGCCCCGGTAAGAGGGCGCTGCGCCCGCATACTGCACGTTGTCGGCCATCATCGTTTTGCCGGCGTTGCGCCGCCGCTTGTAGAGCAGGTTCTCCGTGGCGAAGAAGGTAACCCGGTCGCCGGGCTGGAGCGTCTCGTCGTCCCGCATCGGGTAGTAGTAGTCCTCCGTCTCGTTCTCCACGGAGATAAAGGCGTCGCGGCGTTCGTTGTAATAGACCACCACGCCCGTCTTGCACCCCATGCAGGGCTGCCGCGGAATGTCGCGCAGCAGGCGGATGCGGTGGTTCTTCTCGAAGAGGACATGGCTGTCGGCCTCGTAGCCGGGAGCCGAAAAACCTGCCTCCGTGTCGCAGGTGCAGGCCGTGGTCTTGTGCAGGGGCGAATAGACGGTCAGCCCCTGGGCGTTGTCCTGGGAGACGATGCGGCAGACGTCGAAAACCTGACCGCAGGTTTTCATCCGGCAGATTTGTTCGAAGAACTTTTCATTGTCGAGCAACAGGTAGGAACGGCTCTTGGCCACGAAAAATTCGATGATCTGTTCGTTTATGATCGTGACCGTATGGGCCATTTCGCTGCTGACGACGTCGCAGATGTCCGCGTGGTAGCGTTCGGGACGGCCGTATGCGATCAGCGGGAAGATCACCCCGAATCCCACCTGCTCGGGTTCCGTGCCGGACTCCCCGCGGCGGAAGAAATGGACGCTTCCCGTGTTGAGGATGCGCGGAACCACGCCCGTTTCGGTCTCCACGCCCAGACACAGGTACTCCACGCCGTCCAGTATTTCGGTGACCGGGTTGCGGGGGCGGCACATGATCTTGGTGTCGTCGAGCGAAAGCCACAGTTTGTCGATTCCGGTCAGCGGCCTGACGATCCGGATTCGGTTGCTGCCCGCCTTGTTGTAGCCCAGCGAGTGGATTTTGTACAGCGCCTTGTCGACCTTGGGAATGTCGATCGTGTTGACGACCGGCATCAGGATCTCCACCAGGAGCCGGTTTGCGGCGTAGTATGCCGCGGCGTCCGCCTCCGCGCCGCCCGGGAAATCAACGACCGCCAGCCGCCCGTAACCCGTCCGCCGAACCGCGTCGCCCGCCTGGTAAAGCTCCATCTGCGTCTGGCGTCCGCCGGACGACAGGGTGATCCGGGTCGCCTGCGACACCGTCCGGATGAAGCTGTCGCAGTCGATGGCCGCTTCTCCGGCGCACCACACGAGGAGCGTGCCCGTCCGTTCCCCGACGGTGAGGTTCCGGAAGCCGAACATGACGCCGGGGAACTCTTCGAAGCCGATTTCGCCCGATTCCGGAAAGCGCAGTTCGGCGCGCAGTTCAAGTTCGACGCACCACTGCACCGGCTGCGGCGTCTGCCGGATGCACAGGTGCGCCGTCGAGCCGGGGGCGCGCAGGTAAAGCCCTTTGGCGAGCGGCATGCCCGAGTCGGGCACGAGAAAGCGGGCTTCGCGGCCCTGCAAGTCGATTCCCGCACAGCAGACGTTGACCAGCATGGTGGAAGGGCCGCGCGATTCGCCGGTGAACGAGAGCTGCGCGGGCTGCATTTCGTGCTTCAGCGTGATGGCGAGCGAACCTTTGGCCGGGACGGCGGACTGCCCGTCGGCAAGCTCCAGCTCCAGAAGCGACAGTTTGGAATTCGGCTCGTAATACTCCGCCGATTCGAGGCGCAGGCTGAGTTTCCCGACCCGGAAATCGTCCTTCCCGGCGATGTAGCGGTCGCAGACCGACCGGTCGCGAATCCGGGCCACGAAATCCTCGTGGAATATGCGCAGGACGAACGTGGTGCGGTTCGAGAGGCAGAAGATATAGGGGATATGCTCGGTCGAACCGTCGGGGAGCGTATGGCGGAGCGTTCCCGACGGTTTCAGGTCCCATTTGACGGACGAGCGCAGGGTGAGTTCCGCGAAGCCCTGCTGCATCTTGCATCCCGCGACGAACCGGCAGGTGGCCGACTGGTTTCTGGTCCACAGGCGGACGGATGCGCCGGGGTAGCGGTCGGCGTTCATCAGCTTGTCGGTGATCACCAAGGCCTTGCGGCCGGCGTACCCGAAGAGGATGTAGGGGGTCTCCGGGGCTTTGAGCGGAGCCTGGGTGATCGGCTGGAACAGCCGGTGGCTGCGGTAACGGTTCTCCGGGCGCGTACGTCGGTCGATGACGACCGGTGCGGACCGGTCGTCGCCGCGGAAGAAGGTGATTTCGCCCGTGAAGCGGGGAAGGCCGCAGGCTGCATCGCGGCGGAGCGTAAGGACGCGGTGGCAGATCAGCGGGGCGCTCACGGCGAAACGCAGGCTGCACTCGGCCGATCCGATCCGCACGCCGGTTCCGGCTTCGGCCAATGCGTGCAGCCAGGCGATCTCCGCCTTGTCGTAGCAGGTCACCGAAATCTCCTTGTTGCTGGCCGAGGCCGCATAGGCGAGTTCCGTCCCGTCCGGTGCGACGATCTTCCCCGAGACGGGCAGCAGCGAGCCGTCGCGGCTGCTCAAACTGAAGGTCTCGCCCCGGGCGTCGACGTATCCGTCGGCTTCCACGCGGCAGAACATGCGCGTGTCGTCGGTCCGGATACATGCCGTCAGCCCTTCGAACGGGGTGTTCGCATCCTTGATCGCGAGCCGTATCCGTTCCGCGTTCACATCGAAAATGCGGTAGATCAGCCCGTCGTCCGACTCTTCGCTGTGCGTCTCCTGGGTCAGGTAGTCGTAGATTTCGTTGTCGTAGCGCTTGCGGGCCTCGCCGACCGGAATCTTTTCCAGCGGGAAAGCGTCCAGCAGTTCCGAGAGGTTGCCGGGGGAGATTCCCTTGCGGCCCGTACCTTCGAAAAGGAACTGCATCAGGCAGCGCGGGAAGTGGTTGCGGAAGATGTAGTAGCGGAAGAGGTAAAGCGCCATCTGTTCCCGGTTCTGCAACAGTCCGAAGAAACGCTCGGTGAAAATGAACGCGGCCAGCCGCTCGTCGTCGTAGTTGCGAACCAGTTTGCGCAGCAGCGGCCATCCGATCTTCGTCCGGGAGCGTTCCGCCGCGGGGAGATCGTATCTCGAAATCAGGTAGTCGACATCGTCGATACAGAGCAGCAGGGTGTTGGCGTCCTGCGCCAGATAGTGGTCGCCGCCCTGCCGCTGCGCGTCGGCTTCCCGCCACTCCGCGATATAGCCGTAAAGCAGTTTCTGGGTGTATTTTTTCAGGTTCCCGAAAAGCAGCGAAAGGAACTTTCGAATCCGCAGCGCCGAGCGGGGGCGGAACAGCACCAGGTCGAGGTAGCGCGAGTGCAGGAAACGGTAGAACAGCCTGACGTCGGTGCAGTTGTCGATCAGCGCCCGGTGGAGCGCCGACGCCTTTACGGAATTCTCGGGCAGCTGCATGCCGAAATCGTCGGCGACGGTCAGCAGCAGGGTCGTCAGCCAGTAGTCCGAGAAAAGCTCCCTGAAAATCCGTTCGCTCGACAGGACGACGGCGCATTCGGCCAGCTGCCGGATATAGTCGTAATCCCCTTCCGTGTCGGGAACCGGATGGCCGATCCGGTAGACGACCATCGTATTGAGCAGCCACGATTCGATCAGCAGCCGCGCGTTGGGATTCGTTTTGTCGGTATAGGGTTTCAGGCCGGAAGCCATGCGCGCCACGAGGGCCAGGTTTCCGTTGACGGCCGGTTTTGAGGGCAGGCCTTCGGTTTGCAGCACGCCGTCGGCGGTGGTTGTCGCGGCCGGCTGTGCGGGATTGCGCCCCAGGTCGTAGAGGGCCTTGACGAAATCGCGGCCGTCGGCGATGCACCCCTCCTTGCGGACCCATCCGCTGCAAATCAGCTCCAGCGTGAGTTTCAGGATTTCGAAATTGCGCTCGTTGGTTACATCCAGCTGCCCGGGCAGCGGCGCGTGCCGTTCGCAGAAGTCGAGCGCCAGACGCCGGGCGAAGAAATATTCGAGGTAGGTGTCTACGAAAAACGTGAGCCAGCTCCCTTTGTGGTCGACGCTTTGTTCGACGATGTGCAGTCCGATCAGGCTGTCGACGAGCTTCTCCACCCGGTCGGCCCCCTTGTAGCGCGGGTCGCGGGCGATCTCGATGACGAAATCCTCGCGCAGGACCCGTTGCCCTTCGGCCGCGATCCGCCAGGCCATCTGTTGCAGCAGGTCGAAGGCGTTGAAATTGACCGCTTCGTCCACCAGCTTCTCCCGGCTCCGGACGCTCAGCGACGACCGCATGAACATCTCCAGCAGTTCGCCCCGGTTGCCGACCGCTGGAATCTTGTATTCCGTGCTGCCGAGCAACAGGGCGGCGATCATCATAAAGTTGAGCGGCGTGCCCAGCAGCTCCTCGATTCCGGCCCGGATTATTTGCAGCCGGAATTCGTCGATCCGCTCCTCCGGGAGTCCCAGCTGGCGGAGGTAGAGCAGAATCTGGTCGAGCGAAATCTCGCAGAGGTGGTAAACCCCGCACCCCTCGATCCGCCGGAAAGCCTCGCGGCAGGCTGCAAATTCGTGAATGCGTCCCGTGATGTGGAAGCGGCACTTGTCGTATTTGGCGATGAACGATCCGAGCGAGGCGATGAAGAGTTCGGGGCGGGAGACCTTCAGTTCGTTCAGCCCGTCGATGAAGAGCGCGATGCGGCCCTCTGCGAGCAGCTGCTCGGCATGGGCGAACACCATGCGCTTCCGGTCCTCGGTCGTCGTGATTCCGAAACCCGCGTTGAAGGCCGTCCGCAGGGCGTCGTCCATCGTTTGGCCTTCGGTGACCGCGTTGAGATTGATACGCAGGGGCAGGATCGAACGGTCGCCGTTGTGCCACAGGTCCGCATACTGGCGGATCAGGCGGATCAACACCGTGGTCTTGCCTGCGCCCGGGTTGCCCAGAATCAGGCTGATGCGGTCTCCGGCGTCTATCAGGTCGTCCATCGCCATGCCGCCCTGTTCGCCGTCCGTAAAGTCGCCGCTTTCGTGCGGCCGGCCGCCGTAGTCCGGGTCGGACAGCCCCTCCCCGGCATCCTGCCGGCGCTGGAGTTTCAGAGGCAGCAGGTTCAGCGTCTGCTGGTTGTCGATCCGGCCGATGAAGCCCACCTTCTGTTTCAGTTCGCGGTTCTGTTCGCCGAGCAGCTCCTCGAGGTAACGGTCCTTGAACTGTTCGAGGTCGAAATCGTCGGCCGGAGATGCCGCTGCGGCTTTCTCCGGGGGAAGCTCGGGTCGGTGTTCGTCGAGATACCGCCTGTAATAGCCGGCATGGTGGTGGAGCAGCAGCAGCAGTCCGGTCAGCGTCAGCAGGAACAACCCGTCATAAGCATCGTTCAGATTGCCCCGGGGCATCAGGATGTCGCTTTCTTCCGTGTCGGTGTCGCTCGGGGAGTGCGTGATTCCGTTCCGGTAGCGGCGCAGCGTGTCGAAAAGACCTTTATACCGACTGTTGAACAGACCGCGTTTCCCGTCGGGAGACGGGACGCCGAGTTCGTTGAGGATGTATCCGAGGCCGTGTTTTTCGGCTTCGATCTGCCGCAGCAGGTCGCCGTTGCCGCACAGCAGGTAGATGAAGACTTTGATGTAGGATTCGAGCGAGATAAGCCCCATGCGCGTACACTCGATCCGGTCCTTGTCGTCCTTGTCCGGGAGATCGAGCCGGTTCCACAGCCCCTGGAATTTGGTCGCCAGCTCCGGCGTCGCCGCGCTGAACAGCACGATGTCGTCGAGCAGCTTCATCAGCTCCTCGAATTGCTCCAGGGGGACGATTGACCGGATCTGGACCTCCTCCACCGGCCGGTAGGTTTTGTCTTTCCGGTTGAAATAGTCGATATAACCGCGTCGGAACCGTTTTTGCAAATCCGGAACAATAATATTGGCGATGCGGTCGCTGCTGAATGTGGACATGGGCTGTGAATGACATTTACGGCCGCACGCCGACTTTCCGGACATCCGGTGAACCGGGAATGACCGTTCCGTCGGAACGCGGCATATAACAGGTAGACAAATATAGGAAAATTAGCCCGAAAATGCAAACAATGCGTCGCGGCGGACCGCCGTTTGCGATACGCGACCGTCGCGGCTGCGCTCCGGCGGTGGATCGGCGGCGGAGCGGGCGCAATTCGGGTGCAATCCGGGGGCGGCCGGAGGAAGGGACGGCACGGAATTTTCCGCCGGAGCCTTCTTCTCCCCGGTGGAAAATGGGCGCGAAATGAGAAAAATGGCGCTTTTCTATTGTCTATTTGGCCGGAATGACTATTTTTGCAAAATAGGGTTAGGTTAATTACATGGCATACACTTTCGACATATCCGATAACCGTCGGATCGTAGAGGCATTGAAAACCGGTGACGAGGAGACCTTCAAGGAGGTCTATACGGCTTTCTGCGCGCCTTTGCGACACTATGCCACGACCATTCTCCAGAACGAGCAGGCCGCTTACGAGGTCGTGCAGGACGTTTTTACCGCCGTGTGGCTCAACCGGAAGCGGCTCGACGCCGCAAAACCGCTGCGCAACTACCTGCTGCGCGCCGTGCACAACAACTCCCTGCGCCTGCTCAAGTACGACGAGGCCCGCCGCCGCCGCGAAATCAGCGCCGCCGCCGAACTGCACGGCGGATGGGACCAGGAGAAAGAGGTTCCCCCCCCCCGAATTGGCCCCTGCTATTTCACGGCTTCCTGAACAGAGCCGCAAAGTGCTGCTGATGAGCTATTGGGAAAACAAGAAGAACGCAGCGATAGCCACCGAACTCTCCATCTCCGTGCGAACGGTGGAGACTATTTTGTACAAAGTAGTGAAGAAATTGCGCGGAGAAATCAAAAAAAAGTAAAAAAACAGCGGCCTATT
>ENA-UEPI01000424-UEPI01000424.1-human-gut-metagenome-genome-assembly--contig:-NODE-424-length-32706-cov-409.965705_pt1 | contig 32706 bp, 28 predicted proteins | sample MGYA00242899_ERZ507914 | MGnify/ENA primary metagenome ERZ507914 (study PRJEB26167, sample SAMN06115442) | human gut metagenome | host: Homo sapiens | place: China:Chongqing | collected 2015-07-28...
GCCTTTATAGTTTTAATAATGTGAGAGTTACGGCGATGCTGGAAGATATGGTGGATTTTTTCAGCTACACACTATTTATCTCGGAGTAATCTCTTCTGTTCACGTTCAAAGTTTTCAAGGAAGTGAATCTCTACAGCGGAGAGATTGTTCTGGGTGCGTTCCTTGAACTTGTCGTATTCATTATCGGCTTTCTCCTTGGCGAGTTTGGCGGAGACCTTGCCGGCATGAGTAAGGATGTCCTTTCGGGAGATACGCAGGAAGTCGTCGAGAATGTTTATCCAGTCCTTCATGTACATCGGGCGGTGTTCCTCAGCCTGCATTTCGGCGAAGTCGAGATACAGACTCACGATGCGGTTAAGCGACTTCACCTCCTCGTGTGTGAGATAGTTCTTTGCTATTTCGGATTCGAGCTTCGTAGGCATCGGTCCTGCCCACGAGGTCAGTCCCATAAAGTCTTTCTCGGCATCAGCCCTCTCGTATATTATTTCCGCCGCCGTATGACCGTGAACCGAATAGTGCATCTTGTTCTGTACAGTCTTGAAGAACTTCTGTGTCATTTCCACTCGCGGATCGTAGTCGATGCTGAGGGCATATATCTCAAGCACCTTGCGGTAGAACACCTTCTCACTGGAGCGGATGTCGCGTATTCTTGCAAGCAACTCGTCAAAGTAGTTGCCTCCTCCTGCACGTTTCAGCAGGTCGTCGTTCATGGCAAACCCCTTAACGATGTACTCCTTCAATACCTTTGTCGCCCATATACGGAACTGAACGCCACGATAGGAATGCACGCGGTAGCCTACGCTGATTATCATGTCGAGGTTGTAGTAAGCTACAGAGTATGTTTTACTATCAGCTGCAGTTGTTGCAAAAAATGCAACAACTGATTTTTCCTCTAACTCCCCATCTTCCAGCACATTCTTTACGTGTCGTGAAATAGTGGATTTGTTGCGCTGGAACAGTTCAGCCATCTGGTCAAGCGAGAGCCAGACTGTATCGTTCTGCAGCTTCACCTCTATCTGCGAATCGCCATCAGGCGTTTGATATAACAGAAATTGTCCTTTATCCATATTTTTTATTGCTTATTCCTCAGCTCCGCTATCAAGTCGTTAACAATATACGTGTCGCTCATCAGATGCAGCCCGAGGTCTTTGTCGTGAAGCATACGACAGACGTCAGAATCATAGAATATCTGCAATGCTCTGTCTGTTGATATATGCAGAGTATCAGCTAACTGCGCAATGATACGTGCTATTTTGTTCCATAATAAGAAGTCCAACATAACTATACCCTTTCGTATGATTTAAACTGCAAATTGCTCTTCCATTTATTCTTTTTCCCAATTTTTCAGAGCCTCAACGACATCGTTCGCTACGACTTCGCGGCTCTCGGTATGCAAAGTGTCGTAGCAATCTTGTATGAGACTCTTGATAAGCCCCACCTTCTCCAGTCGCCTGCGCATCTCCGACAGCGATATATTCATTTTCTGCGCAGAAGCCTCGATAGCCAACACCGTAAAGGCGAGGCGGTCGAACTCAGGTGTCTGTATCATTGTTTCCATTGTGAGCAATACTTGATTTTGGAATACAAATATATAGTTTTTATCTGATTTTTCAAAGCAGATAAAGCCATATTTTCATCTTTATTTCGTAACTTTGCATTTGTGGCAAAGAATTGTTGGTCATTAGCTCTAAAAGGCATGGCACACAACATCATTGCACATGACATCGTTGGTAAAAAACAAAGCATTCGCTATTATTTCGCGTTCAGCCAAAAGCCTCGGAAACTTATTGGATGGAAATAACGTAACAGAAATAATTGTGATAAGGCATTCGGTATGGAATGCCTTAGACAACTTGTATAGTAGTAATGCATCACGCAATAGGCGTGGTGTGTTCTTATTAAGTTGTCTGAGGTTTCCATTCCGAGGCTGCCTCATAGCTGAACGCAATAAGGAGCATCACGCCCTTTTTGCGTCTTGGCGTGATTGATAGTTCGTGCTCATAATTCACATAACCATCAATCTTATACGTTTATGGCAAAAAGAAGCATAGACAAGGCAAAAGCTGCCAAGAAAGACGAATTCTACACCCAACTTGAGGACATCAATAACGAACTACGCCATTATCGTGAACATTTTCGCGGCAAGACGGTGCTGTGCAACTGCGACGACCCTCGCGTTAGCAACTTCTTCACTTACTTTGCATACAACTTCGAGTTTCTTGGATTGAAGAAGCTTATAACCACTTGCTACAAGAATCAAGACATGGACCTATTCAGCCAAAACCAAAGTGAGCAGGCTGTGTATCTCGTTTATGAAGGCGACAAAAACGGTAACAGTATCCCCGATGCTGAGGAAATAGGGGTAAAGCCACTTAAAGGCGACGGTGACTTTCGCAGCAAGGAATGTATTGAGCTGTTGAAAGAGGCTGACATTGTGGTGACCAATCCTCCTTTCTCGTTGTTTAGGGAATATATAGGACAGTTGATGGAGTATGGAAAAAAGTTCTTGATAATTGGACATCAAAATGCTTTGTCATATAAAGAAATTTTTCCTTTGATAAAAGGAAATAAAATGTGGCTTGGATTTGGATTCAAAGGAAACTCTGGACATTTTATTTCTGCGTATGAGGATACTGCTACTGCTGGAGACCACAGGAAAGGTATGATTAGAGTTTCTGGCGTAACTTGGTTCACCAACCTCGATTATAAAGAACGCCACGAAAACCTCATTCTTTACAAGACCTATTCTCCCGAAGAATATCCTCGATATATCAATTATGATGCCATTGAGGTTTCAAAGACAGAGTTGATACCTTGTGATTATGATGGAGTAATGGGAGTGCCAATCACATTCATGGACAAATACAATCCTGACCAATTCGAGATTATAGGCATAGGCAATGGTGGAGAGCTTGGCGTGGAATGTGGAGTTAGCGCCAATCTGACGGCAGAGCAATGCGCCGCATTGTTCCGTGAGGACAAGAGTTTCCGCAAAGGCAAGTTGTGCTATCGTAATGACAAGGGCAAGCTTGTTGGTTGCTATGCCAGAATACTTATAAGAAAAAGAGCATGACTTACCGTACTATAAAATTCAACTTATGAACATCGAACTAAAATCAATCGCAATACGCGACCTTATATCCGGTTACACCAACGACCCCAATAATGGAGTTTATGGTTATCATGGCAAACTGAACATACGCCCACCCTACCAGCGTGAGTTTCGCTACGACTTGAAACAGCAGCAAGCCGTTATAGAAACTATATTGAAAGGCTTTCCGCTCAACATAATGTATTGGAGTGTTGTGGGGGATGGTAGTTATGAAATGATAGACGGACAGCAACGTACACTGTCCATCTGCGAATACTACCAACATGCCTTCAACATTGTCGACAAAGACCGCCCCATATTATATTTCGACAATCTCACAGATAAAGAAAAACAGCATTTCCTCGACTACGAGTTGACTGTGTATTTCTGCACAGGCACTGACAAGGAGAAACTCGACTGGTTTCGTGTCATCAACATAGCAGGTGAGCGTCTGCTTGACCAAGAGTTGAGAAACGCCGTGTATGTAGGGCCTTTCGTAACGGACGCACGCCGCTACTTCAGCAAGCATGGATGCGCAGCATACAAGGTAGGCAGCGACTATATGACAGGAAAATTAGAGGAGCAGGCATACTTGGAAACCGCCTTGAAATGGGCGGCACGCCATGACGGAATAGTAGACAACACACCTGTAGACAAATATATGGCAATCCATCAGTACGACCATAACGCCTACAAGCTGTGGGCATACTACCTGCAGGTCGTGACATGGGTAAAGTCTACTTTCCCAAAATACCGCAAGGAGATGAAGGGACTTGACTGGGGAGAGATGTTTGATGAGTTCGGCAGTGAAGATTACAACACCGACAAACTTGAACAGCAGATACATGACCTCATGGAAGATGACGAGATAATGAAAAAATCGGGCATTTACCGCTATGTATTGAGTAAGGACCTACGCGACCTTAGTTTTCGCACCTTCGACAAAAAACAAAAAAGAGAAGCTTATGAACGCCAAAAAGGCATTTGTCCACATTGCGGCAAGCACTTCGAGTTGGAAGAAATGGAGGCAGACCATATAAAACCATGGCGTGACGGTGGCACTACCATCGCAGAAAACTGCCAAATGCTTTGCCGCAACTGTAATAGAGTAAAAGGTGGCAAATGAATGACATTTAGGTAAACCTCCCCCATTTACAAAAAAATCCTCCATAATCCGCAGCCGGACTATGGAGGATTTATTATTTTAAACTGGTAAGAATATCAATTACTTCTTGTTCAGTGCGAGGTCGATAGCAACGGCGATAGCTACAGAAGCACCTACCATCGGGTTGTTACCCATGCCGAGGAAGCCCATCATCTCTACGTGTGCAGGAACTGAAGAAGAACCTGCGAACTGAGCGTCAGAGTGCATACGGCCGAGAGTATCAGTCATACCGTAAGAAGCAGGACCTGCTGCCATGTTGTCCGGGTGGAGTGTACGGCCTGTACCACCACCAGAAGCAACTGAGAAGTAAGGCTTACCTGCGAGGATACGCTCCTTCTTGTATGTACCAGCTACCGGGTGCTGGAAACGTGTCGGGTTTGTAGAGTTACCTGTGATAGATACGTCTACGTCCTCGCTCCAGTTGATAGCAACGCCCTCGCGAACGTCGTTAGCACCGTAGCAGTTAACCTTAGCGCGCGGACCGTCTGAGTAAGCGATGCGGTCTACTACCTTCAGCTCGCCTGTGTAGTAGTCGAACTCTGTCTTAACATATGTGAAGCCGTTGATGCGGCTGATGATCTGAGCAGCGTCCTTGCCAAGACCGTTGAGGATAACGCGCAGCGGGTTCTTGCGAACCTTGTTTGCCATCTCTGCAATCTTGATAGCGCCCTCAGCAGCTGCGAATGACTCGTGACCTGCCAAGAAAGCGAAGCACTGTGTCTCCTCGCGGAGAAGACGAGCAGCGAGGTTGCCGTGGCCGAGACCTACCTTGCGGTCGTCAGCTACAGAACCAGGGATGCAGAATGCCTGCAGACCTACACCGATTGCCTCAGCAGCGTCGGCTGCTGTCTTAACGCCACGCTTGATAGCGATGGCTGCGCCTGCAACGTATGCCCACTTTGCGTTCTCGAAGCAGATGCGCTGTGTGTCCTCACACATCTGATAAGGGTCAACACCTGCAGCTTCGCAAATCTCGTTAGCCTCTTCAAGGCTCTTGATTCCCTCAGCGTTGAGAGCGGCAAGAACCTGAGCCTCGCGGCGCTCCTGACTTTCGTAACTTACTTTTCTAATCATAGTTGTGTATCTCCTTATTATTCTTTACGTGGATCAATTGCTTTAACAACACCCTGCTCGGCAGTTGTACGACCGTAAGAGCCAGTGAACTTCTTCACAGCCTCGTTAGCGTCCATACCGTTCTTGATAGCTTCCATCATCTTGCCGAGGTGAACATACTCATAACCGCAAACCTGGTTGTCCTTGTCGAGGAACTGACGTGTGATGTAGCCCTCTGTGAGCTCCAAGTAGCGTGTACCCTTAGCTACTGTACCGTAGAGAGTACCTGTCTGTGAGCGAAGACCCTTGCCGAGGTCCTCAAGACCAGCACCGATTACGAGACCGCCCTCAGAGAATGCGCTCTGTGTACGTCCGTAAACAATCTGGAGGAAGAGCTCGCGCATAGCTGTGTTGATAGCATCGCAAACGAGGTCAGTGTTCAGAGCCTCGAGGATTGTCTTGCCCGGGAGAATCTCAGAAGCCATAGCTGCTGAGTGAGTCATACCGGTGCAACCGATAGTCTCAACGAGAGCCTCCTGGATAACGCCGTCCTTAACGTTCAGAGACAGCTTGCAGGCACCCTGCTGCGGAGCACACCAACCCACACCGTGAGTATAGCCAGAAATATCCTTAATCTCCTTGGCATAAATCCATTTTCCTTCCTCAGGAATTGGAGCCGGTCCGTGGTTAGGACCCTTTGCGACAACGCACATGTTGTCTACTTCTTTTGAATAAATCATAATCGGTTATAATAATTTAAATTATTAATGTGTAAAGTCTTTTCTACGAAAGCGGCATAAGCTTTTACGTCTCACACCCTTTACGCTTACAAAATTACAAAAAAAGAATTATACTATACCTATTTTGAGGTATTTTTTTGTTTTCATTTCACGAATTATTCATTATTTGTTTTTTATTTGCACAATGGGGCATCTGTAGTGTCGGTATCGCTTTTCACTAATATCCAGGGTTTTGCGCAAGATTAGGGTTCAGTTCGCGTGCTTTTTCCGGTATTGGGAATACTATAGTATATCCTTTCTTGTCGGCGGCTGACGGTGTGTGTATGTCGTACGGCTCGCAGTAGGTGCCGAAGCGTATCATGTCCTGTCGGCGCCAGCCTTCCCACACAAGTTCGAGCAGACGTTCGTCGAGGATGTTCGCGAGTGTGGCTGCAAGCGAGGGCATTGCAGCACGCGAGCGCACGGCGTTGAGTTGCTCGTCGCCTGTCTCTCCGTTTCTCACCTTTGCCTCTGCCTTCATCAGCAGCACGTCGGCGTATCTGTAGAGCACGATGTCATTGTCGGGCATACGTCCGTCGGAGTAGGCTGTGCGGTCTACCTCATATTTCTTCATGCGTGCTCCTGCCGTTTCGATGTATTTGCTTGCCGTGAGATTCTGCTCAACGGCGAGCGGCTGGTACTGGAGCTGTGTGCCGTCGTCGAGGGTTACATACTTGCCGTCAACCTCTACCCTGCCCGTGTAGAAGTTAAGTTCGAGGCGCGTGTCGGGCGAAGCTGTGCCGTAACCGTTTACAGCCATGGTGTGCAGCGTGGCGCAGGTGCCGTTCTCGGAAGCACCGCCGTATGCACCGCCGTGTGCGTAATGGCGCGAGCGGAACAGATAATGGAACTCGTTCAGATATAGCATCTTGTCCAACGGTATGGTGAAGATGTTCTCCTTCGAGTTTTCGTTGTGCACGGCGAAGTTGCTTGCATAGTCGCTCTCGAGCGAATATCCGGCAGCTGCTATCAGGTCGCAGTAGTGGACGCAGGTCTGCCATGCGTTCTTCTGTGCGCCGTCGATGTTGAACATTATCGTCTTGCCGTCTGGTCGTGACGCGTCGGTCCAGTTGTTGTCGGTGTACACTTCGGCGTTGAGGGCGAGTTTGGCAAGCAGGAACCATGCCACCGGACGCGTCACCCTACCGTAATAGTTGCCTTGCAGATTGCTGTGCTCAAGGGGCAGAAGCGGCGCCACGGTCTGCAGTTCGTTCACGATATATCTGAACACTTCGCTGCGCTCGCTTTGTCGTATGTCGGCAGTCTTTTGCGCTATCGACTCAAGAATGGGGATGCGTCCGAACATGTCCATGGCATAATAGTAGAACATGGCTCTAACGGCTCTCACTTCCGCCTTGTACTCTTCACGCTGCCGGTCAGTAAGCAGCGCCTTGTACTGGTCTATCGTCTCCAACGACTTTGTGGAGAGCACGATAACCTTATAGAGATATTTCCAGACGTTATACAGATCGGTGTCGGTGGCAGTCCATGTATGGTTGTACATGTTTTGCCACAGTCCGCCGTCATACCAGTTGCCTCCGCGTATGGGCATGATAGCCTCGTCGGTGGTCAGCGTGTTGTAGTCGTATATACCGCGGCATGTGCCCTGCAAGCCTTCGCCCTCCTCGTGCGCACCGATGTAGTTGTACAGCGAAGCTACGGCGTTGACATACAGGCTGTTGGCAGAGTCGTAAATATTCTGTTCAGGTATCTGATCCTTTGGTGTCTCGTCGAGACAACTCGTCAGCGAGAGCGAAAGGGCGAGAACAGACAATGCGAAAAATTTATGTTTCATAGTCATTAATCGTTACGTTGGTGAAAACATTTCGGAATGTTTAGAACTGCACACTCACTCCTATGGAGTAGGTTCGATAGGTAGGATAGCAGCGTTTGTCGTCGATGCCCATTGACGAGTTGACAACATAGGAGTTGATCATCGGTGTCAGTCCGCTGTACGACGTGATGGTGGCAAGGTTGTTTACACTGCACGACACGCGCAGCGAGCGTACTATGTTGCTCTTCACCGGCACGTTGTAGCCGACGGTTAGATACTCGAAGTTGAGGTAGTCGCCGCGTTCGAGCCAATAGTCGGACACGTTCTGGTCGACGATGTTACGTTCGGGCGCACCCTTCATCACGTTGTATATCGGGAACGACGACATGTTGTTGTAAGCCAATGCCGTGCCGTTGAAGATCTTGTGCCCGAAGGCTCCGTTCATCTGCAGCGACATATAGAAATTCTTGTAACGCAGCGATATGTTTGAGCCGAGCGTTGCCTTTGGCGTGGCTTGTCCGCAGATGCGTCGGTCGCCACCGTCGCCAAAGTCGATGGTGCCGTTGCGGTCGAGGTCTTCTATCCTATACTTCATCGTACCCTGCTCGTCCTTGTAGAGTCCGGTGCAATGGGGCAGATAGAACACACCCAAGGGTTGTCCTACTATCTGGTAGAGCACGTGGTTGTTGTCGCCGCCGTTCTGTCCGGCTCCATCTATGGAACCAATGGCTGTGATGTTGGCAGCCGACATATTCATGCCGTTATAATTGCCGGAGAGCGACAGTAGCTTATTCTTCTGGAACGAGAGGTTCATGCTCACGTTCAGGTCTATATCCTTTGTCTGCACCGGAGCTATAGAGAAACCAATCTCAAGACCCTGGTTCGACATAGCGCCAATGTTTGCCAGCAGCTTGTCGTAGGCGAACGGCGGCACGGGCACGTCGTAGGAGTAGAGCATGTCGGTGGTCTTAGAGTAATAGTATTCGGCGGTAAGCATAAGGCGGTTGTGCCACAGTCCGATCTCGCCACCGATATTGAACGTCGACTTTGTCTCCCATTTCAAGTCGGGGTTGTTGTTGCGTATGGTGCCGAGCGTCACGGTCGGCGTGTTGTTGACGGGTACGATGCCCGTCTGCTGCACATTGTTCATCGTAGTATAGGCAGATATGCCACCAAGATTGCCAGAGCGTCCGTAGCCTGTGCGCAGTTTCAGAGTACTTATTCCGTCGAAACCGCTTAAGAAGTGCTCTTTCTTCACGTCCCATTCAGCCGAAACCGAGGGGAAGAAGCCCCACGTGTTGTTGTCGCCCACCATAGACGAACCGTCGCCACGCATAGTGAGCGTCAGCTTATACTTATTATATAATGTATAGGAGGCGTTTGCCATGACCGATGCCAGCGACTGGTCTTCGTAGATGCTGCCCGTAGCGCCATAAGGACGCGACGCAGTGGCTCCGATGTTGTCGTATCCGAACTCGTTTGTTGTTATGCCCTTGGCACGTGTCCAGAATGCGGTGCGTTCCAGGTAATGGTATTCTGTGGAGAGTCCGGCAGCCAACGAGTGGATGCCCCAGGTATGGGCATAGTCGAGCGAGACATTGCCGAGATACTCCTGTTTCTTGAACTCGCCGCGATATACGTTGCCCTGCGCCCACACCCATGTGGGGCAGAACTCTGAGTTTTCGTTTGAGGTGTACGAGTAGCTGCCGAATGCCGACAGATTGAGCGAGGGCGCAAGCTTATAGAGCAGTCGCATATGGGTGTTGAAGTACATCTCCTTCTGGTCGCTACGCTCGGCAAGCACGGCAGAAGGCGGATTGATACGATAGGCAGAACCGTTCTTTGTCCAGTTGCCGTTGGCATCGCGACCGGCAGGATATGTAGGATTCTGACATGCAGCAGAGTAGAACAGCATCTGCGGGTCGAAGATGTCGTTGTTCTTGTACGTAGAGCCGAACACACCGAAGTCGCCGACGAGACGGTTGTCGAAAGCATGTTGCGTGACATCTATCTTTGCCACGAAATTGTTGTAGTCCTTGGTCTTTACGATGGTGTTATGGTCGATATAACCGAACGACGCACGATAGTTCGACTGTTCGGAGCCACCGCTGAAAGCCAAATAATGGTTCTGAACAAAGCCGGTTCGGGTGATTACGTCGTAGAAGTTGTTTTTGTATCCGCCGTTGTTGGCATACACCCCGAGGCGTTTGGCAGTAGCAAGATACTCGTCAGCCGACAGCATGTCGAGTTTCTTTGACATGGCTTCCAGTCCGATGTTTGTCTCGTAAGAAATTTGGAACCCTTTGCCTGTGCCTCGCTTTGTCTTCACCTCGATAACGCCCGACGCACCGCGCGAGCCGTAGAGTGCGGTCTCGGCAGCATTCTTGAGCACCGCGAAACTCTCTATATCGGCAGGATAGATGGTGGAGAGCGTGGCTATGTCGCTTGTCACGCCGTCGATGATGACGAGCGGGTCGTTGCCACCTACTATTGACGTGGTGCCGCGCACTCGCACCGACGAGAGCTGCGCCATACGGTCCATGCCGTTCGACGTAACGCTCACACCGGCTGCATTGCCGTTCAACACGTCGAGCGCATTGTTTACGATACCTTTGTTCTGTATCTTCAGGTATGTGGGGATAGTGTCGCGCTGCACGTTCAGCTCCTGCACCTGAGCAGTGGCAGATGCTGGTATTTGCAGCGAGACGACTGTCGCAGCAAGTAAGTATTGGTATGGTTTCAGGTGTCTCATCATCTGTTCGTAATATATTTATGTTCTCAGTGAACTGTTCGGTTTTGTGCCGCTAAATTACAAATTATTCTGCAATCAGGCAAATAGACATTAGTACTGTTATCACTGTAGAGCTATTTTTATGTTAAACATGATGTAATATTTTGCCAATCAGACAATAATAGGTAACTTTGCAGAAGTTCTATTATACAACAAATCAATTTTTTAATTAAAAAACAATGAAACAACTTTTACGTAACGTAAGCGCACTGATAGCTTTGCTTCTTGTCAGTGTGTTGGGCATTGTTGATGCTAAAGCAGAGACAATTACCCCCCCAACTGGTAACGACGTATGCCTGTTGAGTTCGCTCGACCTGACTACTGTCACTTATTTCAACGACGATAATAAGAATAAGGTGTATGCCGACAAGGCTACGTTTGGTACACCGCTTATTATAGCCGGCAACACCTACACAACGGGTGTTGGCACACATGCTCCTTCAAAATTTGTGGTGAAGGTGAATGGTGCCAAAAGTTTTCACGCTATTTTCGGTATTGATGCAGCAGCACCTACCCAGGCTAAGCACGGCATCGTTGACTATACCGTCACTACTTACAACAGCAGCAAGCAGGCTACGACTGTGAAGAGTGGCACTATCACTGTCAACGACGCTACCGGCACAACGATTGATGTTGACCTTACCGGCGCAGTGTATCTTATTCTCAACTTCGACAAGGGCGAAGAGGCATGGGGCGACCATGTGGATCTCGGCGACGCTTACTTCAAGTACGCTGGCACAGCTCCGCAGCTCATCAACGAGTCGGACATGTGGCAGGAAGGTTCTAACGTAGTGACTATCCCCGACGCTCCTTTGGGTCAGGAATACATCCGTCTGTCTTCTCTCGAAATAGAAAAGACCAAGTGCGGTTGGGAGAACCACACTCCGAAGAAGGACAAGAGCATCGACGGCAACAACATCACCATTGGTGGCAAGGTATACGAGAGCGGAGTGGGCACACACGGACCGTCGCAGATTATCATCAAGCTCAACGGATCGGTAACCGACTTCTACACTGTGCTCGGCGTTGACGACGAGGTGAAGGAGGCTGGCAACTTCGATTATCATGTTTACGTAAAGGCTGAAGGTGGTGCTACAGAGGACGTGGCTAAGGGTACTATCAACCGCTTCTCAAACCAGTCGGTAGACATCCACGCTGACAACCTCAGCGGTTGGAAGTATCTCTATCTTGAGACTTCGAACGGCACTGACGGCACAAACACTTGCGACCATGTCGACTGGGCTAACGCTTATCTCGTGTTCCAGGATCAGAACTCTACACGTCCGTGCATCGTGAGCGCAGAGGAACTCACCACAAAGCTCGCTTGTGCTACAACCGTGTTCTCGCAGCCTAACGTTCGCTTCATGCAGAAGGTTCGCTCTACCGTTACCGGTGCTCAGCTCTCTGTAAGCAATCTGCCTGCAGGTCTTACATGGAACGCTGACCGCAATATCGTTGAGGGCGTAGTTGCTGAAGAAGGCGTATATACATATCAGATTAACGTCACAGCAGACGGCGAGACAACATCGGAGGACGTAACGCTCACCGTATCAAGCTCTCTGCAGCACCCCGTGCCGTTCATGGGCTGGCTCTCTTGGAACTCGGTTCAGGGCAACATCTCACAGAAAATCATTGAGCAGGCTGTAGAACTCTTCCAGAACAAAGGTCTGTACGAGTGCGGTTGGAACCACATCATGATGGACGACCTCTGGCAGGGCACACGCAAGGCTGACGGCACACCGCAGCCTAACGCATCACGCTTTCCGAACGGTCTGAAAACTGTTGCCGACTATGTTCACAAGAACGGCATGAAGTTCGGTCTTTATACCGACGCTGCTGACAGAACATGTGCTGGCGCTTTCGGTTCGTACGGCTACGAGGAAATAGATGCCAAGACATACGCCGAGTGGGGCGTAGACGTTGTGAAGTGCGACTACTGCTATGCGCCGGACGACGTAGAGACAGCCAAGAAACGCTACAAGGCTCTTGCTGACGCATTCGCTGCTGCTGGCAACAACACTATGCTCTACATCTGCGAGTGGGGCGTGCGCGAACCGTGGAAGTGGGGTGCTGAGGTAGGCGGACGCTGCTGGCGCATCTCGCAGGACGTACGCGACTGCTGGACAGGTTCTGGTAGCGGTGTAGGCGTTGTGCAGAGCATCGAGGCAATGAAGAACCTCGCTGCTTATCAGGGCGTAAACCGCTTCAACGACTCGGATATGCTTTGCACCGGTCTGCACGCTACGGGTAAGTCGTCTAACGACCTCTGCGGTGGCACTGGTGCTGGTATGACCGACGACGAGTATGCTACACAGTTCGCTCTCTGGTGTATGTGGTCTTCGCCGATGGCTCTGTCGTTCGACCCGAGCAAGAACACCCTCACCGATGCCGACTTCAAGCTGCTACGCAACAAGGAGCTTATCGCTCTCAACCAGGACCGCATGGGCCAGCAGGGCGACCTTATCTCTGAGGCAGACAACCTCGTTGTCTTCGCTAAGGACTGCGAGAATGGCGACGTGGCTCTCTCTGTAACCAATATGTCAAACTCTGAGAAGCAGGCTACATTCGACTTCACAGCTATTCCGGCTCTCGACCCGACAAAGACATACACCGTTCGCGACGTGATGGAGAACGCTGAGGCAGGTGAGGCTACGGGTACATTCACAACCGATGTGCGCAAGCACGCTACACGTGTGTTCCGTCTGGCTGAGAAGAAGGTGGTTGACGGCGTAGCTTCTACGGTTGCAGTAAAGGATTTCAGCATTGTTGCTGGCAAGAACTGCGTTAAAATCAATATGCCGGAGACTGCAGGACTCGCAAAGCGCATCCTCGTGAGCGACTTTGAGGGACGCGTTGTTAGCGGACTCACCACTACTGCCGACAAGGCAAAGGTGGAACTCGCAAAGGGCACATATCTCGTCACTGTAGTATGCAATGCTCAGGCTACAACCGTGAAGGTGCAGATCTAATGCTACACGCATAGAATATCACTTATACATTTATATATAAACCGCCCGGATAGGACAGTCGGAAACGATGCCTATCCGGGCGGTTTTGCTATATGTAACTGTTTCGCAAAAAGCTTGTCAAGGTTTTTAAACACAAAAAAGACCGAGCGACGTGACGATTCACGCGCTCGGTCCTTTCATTTTCTTATTGTTTCTATTCAAACACACTGCAAAGGTATAGAAAACTTTTGTAGCCTTCCAAATAAATCCGCAGAATAAACCGAAACATTCAGCGAACTTGTAGTTTTATTCAGCAAATAAGTATCGATTTGTAACAAAACTAAATATTATTGCAACAACTTACGCTCGAACCGATTATTCTTTATAATTTTGCAGACTAATATAGGAGGGTATGGCATCTTGCCATACCCACGCAGCCTTTAAGCTGTCATTATATAGCAGTGCGAGGGTGCGTGGGTAGGGCAAGATGTACTACCCTCCTAATACTAAAGAAGGGTGCGTGGGTAGGGCAAGATGCCCTACCCTCCTAATAAAACAAAGATGAACAATAAGGAATATATAGAGAGGGGTCGCTTTGCGCCGTCGCCGACGGGACGTATGCATCTGGGCAATGTGTTCAGTGCGTTGCTGTCGTGGCTTTCGATAAAGGCGCAGGGTGGCAAATGGGTACTGCGTATTGAGGATATTGATCCGCAGCGGTCGCATATGGAGTATGCCGACTTGATTATGAGCGACCTCGAATGGCTCGGCCTGACATGGGACGAGGGTCCGTTCTATCAGAGCGAGCGTGGCGGGATATACGAGGCGGAGCTGCAGAAACTTGCTGACCGTGGTATGACGTATCCGTGCTACTGCACGCGTGCGGACATATTGGCTACGCAGGCTCCGCACGAGAGCGACGGGCGCGTGGTGTATAAGGGGACGTGCCGCAATCTGAAGCCTGGGACGCATAGCGGACCGGCGGCTATACGTATGCGTGTACCGGAGGAGGGCGAGGGCATCGTGTCGTTCGTCGACGGACACTACGGCGAGCAGACCGTAGACCTGACGACGCAATGCGGCGACTTCATCGTGCGACGCAAGGACGGGGCGTGGGCTTACCAGCTGGCGGTGGTGGTGGACGATGCGCTGATGGGCATCACGGAGGTAGTGCGCGGTCGCGACTTGCTGCTATCGTCGCCGCAACAGATTTATCTGGCAAAGGAATTGGGATTTGCTCCGCCTCGCTTCACTCATCTGCCGCTGCTCTGCAACACCGAGGGGCTGAGACTGTCGAAGCGCGACCGCAGTCTCGACATGGAGGCTTTACGATCGCGCTTCGAAGCAGAGGATATTATAGGCTTGTTGGCTTATAAAGCAGGACTGCAGGAGTCGCCCAATAGGGTGACGGCTGAAGAACTGGTGGCTGGGTTCGATTGGAGCAATATCGGCATAGCCGATATTGAGTTTTGAATTGTGAGTTTTGAGTTTTGAATTGTTGCCTACGGCAATTTTGAGTTTTGAGTTTTGAATTTTGAATTATGCGCTTTGCGCATTTTGAATTTATGAATTATGAGTTGAGATTTATGAATTATGAGTTGAGATTTGTAAGTGGCGAATTCTTAATTCAAAATTGAACAACTCAAAATCGGCGCAGCCGATAATTTAAAACTCAAAACTCAAAACTCAAAATTGCGACAGCTGTCGCAATAATTCAAAACTCAAAATTCAAAATTCAAAACTCTTAAAGCTTAACCTTAACAATCAGCTTGCGAATCTTTCCCTCGCCAATCACGGGTGCGTGTGGGTCTTCGGGCCACACGATGAGGAACTCGCCCGGATGCATCTTCACGTAAGCGGAAGCTGGCTCGGCATAGAGAGCGCAGTCGGCTTCGGCATCATAGGGCTTCGTCTCGTTAGTGCAGTCCTCGATAGCTTTCCAGCCGATGGTCTCCTCGCCTTCGAGGAGGATGTGGATGTCGATATACTGACGGTGCACCTCAAGCACTTGCTTGTCGGCTGCTACGCACTCGGGGTTGACGTTGTTGATGAAGAGGTCGTCGCCCTGCAACTCTATGCGTCCGCAAGGAGTATTGAGCAAGTCGTGCGACTTCACGTAGTCGAACACGGTCTTGAACAACGGGTGTAGCGACTCTACGCGGTCGCTGTGCTGTAGATTTGAAAGTACCATATTTTTTAGTTGTTAAACAATATCTGGCTTGGTTGGTGACTTCTTAGGGGGTGCAGCAGCCTCTGCTGCACCAACCGAGCCGTTGGTTTGTTCTTAGGAGCACATTGAGGGCTTAGGGCTGCGTGGGTATGGCAGGGATGCCATACCCTCCTAAGCGGAGACAAGTGCACCCCCTAAAGTTTGTTGATATCAACCGACACGCCAACCTGGAATGTTATGCCGTCGGTGAGCGGCGCATTGAGATAGTAGTACTTCGGACGATAGTTGAAGAGGTTGTCAAGGGCGGTGGTTATGCTCACCGCCTTGCCAACACGCTGCGTGAGCGAGAGTTTCCAGAGGGTGTAGGCAGGATACTTCACACGCACCGTGCCCTCGGTCACGTCGTAGTAGTTCTTGAACTCTACGTTCTCCGTACCCGAAAGCAAGCGTCCGTTGAGCGAAGCGTATATGCCGTAGCGCTTCGTGAACTGATGGTCGTAGTCGACGTTGGCGTTCAGAGCATGGGCTCGTGCCGGTATATACTGGTTGTTTATGGTGTTGCCATCCTTGTCCTTCGGCAGGCGCTCCTTGGTGTGAGCGTAGCTGAGTCGTGCCGAGATGCCGTTCTGCCAGCGTGCCTGCATGCTAACGTCTGCGCCGAACACTCTGTAGTTGGCGAGGTTGGTATAGGGCAGATAGGGCAGTTTGTCTTCTTTCGACTTTAAATAAGGCGCCGATGTAGAAATCTTGTTTATTACATTATTGTAATATGCCGACACGGCAAGGCTGCAGTTGGCGCGTGAGTATTCGGCAGAGAGCGTGAAGTTGTGGCTCTTTTCGGCTTTCAGATTCTCGTTGCCCTCGACAATCCAGATGCCAGCCATGTCGAAGTTATAGTAGCGTTCCTTCAGCGACGGCGCACGGAAGCCCATGCCGTAACCTGCACGCAGCACGAGGCGGTGGTTGGGCTTATAGCGGAGGTTGAGCTTTGGCGTAAGCTGCGAGTTCGACTGATCGGAGAAATAGTCGTAGCGCACAGCAGCCACGGCTTCGAGTTTGTCAGTGATGTTCCAGTCGTACTGCGCGAACACGTCGTAGCAGTCCTGCTCGCGTGCTGCGCCAGCGAGATAAGTGTTAAAGAGATAGTCGTGCATATAGTCGGCACCGACGGTGAGCATCGCTGTCTCGCCGAACGAGTGGTTGTAGAGCAGTCGGACCGTGTTCTGCACGTTGCTGTAGTCGCGTATGTCGAGGTGGCGCAGCTGCTGATAGTCCGACTTGTCGTACTGGTCGAAAGCGTAGCTCGCCTGCAGGTCGTCGTCCTTGGTAATCAGCCAGTCGAGACGCAAGCCGCCAGAGAAGTCACGATAGCGTTCGGGCAGGTTCACGGTGCGCGTTGTCTCGCGGAAGAAGTAGCCGGCACGTGCTCCGATGCTCAGTCGGTCGGAGGGTCGCCATGTCAGCTTGTCCTTAAAGTCGACTGTGCGCTCGCCGTAGATGGTGGAGATGACACGTGTCACGGGGTTGGCAGCGCTCGTCACGTTGTAGTTGTCCTTGTTGTGATAGTTGGCACTGAACGCATTTCTCCAGTGCTTCGAGCTGAGTCCGAACACGCCACCGTAGCGTTGGTCGTTGTGCTTGGCGTAGCGTGCGTTCACGTTCAGCGTCCACGGCTCGGTGGCGTTCTTCGTGATGATGTTCACCACGCCGCCCGCAGCACTACTGCCGTACAACGCCGACGATGCGCCTTTCACTATCTCGATACGCTCCACGCCAGCCATAAGCAGACGCGAGAAGTCGACATCGTCCATCGACTCGCCTGCGAGACGCTCGCCGTCTACGAGGAAGAGGATGCCCTGTCCGCCGAATCCGGCGAAGTTGAGGTGGGTCCGCTGGTTCATCGAGTAGGAGAACTCCACGCCGGGCAACTCCTGCTGCAGCAAATCCTGCACGTTCGTGGCATCGGTGCGGGCTATGTCGCGCGACGTGATGACACGTGTCTGTATAGGTGTATCCTTCAGGAACTTCGGTGTGCGTGTGCCGGTCACCACCACTTCCTCCAGTTCGTAATGGCGAAAGATGGAGTCGAGCTGCACATCGTCGAGTTCTGGGTCAGCCTGCGCCATCGCCGCTTGCGCGGTTGCGAGAAGAGCGAGCGGAAGTATTATGTTTTTTATCATTTATCTTTTTGTATTTTTAATTATAGGAGGGTATGGCATCTTGCCATACCCACGCAGTCTTGTGAGTTTCCCACAGATTTCACAGATTTACACAGATGGCGGGATGCATTTGTTCTCCCACGGATGTCACAGATCTGCACAGATGTTAGGGTGCGCTGTTATCCCACGGAATGCGCTCTTGCTGTGGGAGGATGCAGTGACTGTTTGGTTGGTGCAGTGGAGACCACTGCACCCCCTGGGAGGGTGCGTGGGTATGGCAGGGATGCCATACCCTCCTATGCAAATCTCACCACCCTAACACCTCACCATCTCACCACCATAACTCCTTAATACGGATACTTGTAATTAATGGTCAGGAAGCACTTTTTGCCTTCGGGCGATATGTAGTTGGCGAGCTGTAGAGCGGCGTAGGTGCCGTCGGCAAGTCGCAGGATGAAGACGTGCTTGTTGTGGCTGTAGTCGGGGGGCACGTTGAATTTGAACTCAAGCCACGACGAGAGCACCTTATTAATATTGATGCCTTGCGACGGCACGAGACTAAGCAGCATCTGCTCCTGACTGCTCCACACTTCGTTCTCGCTCCACTCGTCGGCTGCGAACTCCCTGTTGGCGAATTCGGCACTCGACGCGGGCAGCTGGTCGAAGGATGTGTATTGTGTCTCGTAGACAGCGCCGCCGTTCGTGCGCACGTTGTTGCGATGCACGGCGAAGCTCCACTCCTCGGGGTCTTGCTGAGCGTCGGTCTTGGTGAGCTGGCGGAACTCGTTGTTCTGTATGCCTGCGCCCCACACGTCGAACCAGTACAGATACTGCCCCGAACGTCCGTCCCAGTTGTCCTCGCTGAGCGTGAAGGGTATCGGGTGCTTCTCGAACTCGGTCTGCGCTTTCAGCAGAGCAGCCTCGTCGCCCTCCTCTGCAAGTCGCTGCAGGCGTGGCAGAGAGACATAATACCAGTCGGTCCAGCTCGTAGCGTCGATAACGAGCTGTCCTTTCGCCGGCACGACGGGCTTCGGCTGGTCGTATATATCATCAAAAATGCCGTTGCAGGCTGTGAGCATGTGTATGCTCACAGTTGCAACAGCAAGTAAAATGGCTTTTTTAATCATTATACTATTTTCTCAAATACTTCTTACCGTTGACAATAACAATGCCTTTATAGTTGTTGTCCACACGCTGGCCTGCAAGGTTGTACTGAGCAGCCGGTGTGGTGGTGATGTGCTGATGTGGCGTTGTGGTGATGTCGTTTATTGAGGTCGTCGCACCGCTGAACACCGACACGATGCCGAATGGCATTGCGCCCATCTGGAAGGTGTTTACGATAGAGCTGACGTTACTGCCTTCGTACTTCACGAGGATGTTGTTGGGCTTCTCCTTAGCGAACTCGTAGTCCTTGTCCATTGCTGTCGCGCCGTTCTTCACGGCTTTGAAGTGGAACGAGAGTCCGTCGTTCTTATAGTCGCGGTAGTAGCCACCCTGAGCCTCGTCGTAAACAAGTCCCTTCACGGTGTATGTGCCGAGTGTGAGGTCGCCCATGACGGTGTTTGCGAGCGTATAGGAGGGAACAGTAACGTCGAGCTTGTCTGTTCCGCCGTCCTTGTATCGACGCAACTCGTATGTTACGTTGTCGTTGTTGTATGTGAACTGCCCGCCTACTGTAACGACGATGGGGTTAGACACCGCCTTAACGTAGTAGCCTTTCACGGTGTATGTCATAGGCATCGGCATGTTGCCGTACAGGAACACAACAGTAAGCGAGAGCGAGTTGTCTGCCATGTTGTATGTGCCTGAAAGCGATGTGCCGGTGATGTTCTTCTCCGCTCCGTCCACTGTCACCTTTGCGCTGAAAGTCTGGTCGGCGAATGTCACAATGTGGTTCTTTCCCAGTGTGAATTTGGCTCCGCTGATGGTGAACGATGGTATTGTCTTCATACCCTTCATGGCAGGCAGAGTGATGTTGCCCGACTCCATGCCGTTCATTGCGAACAATATTGTATCACTGGGGTTATCGTTGCTCATTGTTGAGACTGTCATATTCGATGCACCAACGAACTTCATCGGTCCGTGCATTTGTGCCATGATTGTTGTTGCTGTGAGAACAGCGAACAAGAGAGTAAAAATTCTTTTCATAAAAAGAGTTGTTGTTATTTTTGATTTTTAATATTATTATATATTGTCTTTTACTATTGCTGTATATTATATAATGTATAAACTATGCCAATAACTTCGCGTCAGCCTCAGCATCCTTCACATTATACATCCAGCTGCCCACGATGAGCGCCACGAAGATGGCGAGCACTGCGCTCATCTCCACCACATGATTCATCGGGTCGACCCATATCTCCTTGAAGAGTCCGTTGCGTGCGATAACCTCTACGAAGGTCCAGAACACGATGACCGTGGCGTAAGCCATGCGCAGGTTGCGTCCCCACGACTTGATGTAGAGCTGTTTCTTGAACATCAGTGCCGAACCGATGAGACAGATGACTGCAACGGCGTAGGTCACGGGGTGATGGTCGCCGAGGAAAACGGGGTCGTAGCAGAACATAAGCAGCATGTAGAGTCCCCACATCATGATGTTCCACTCCATGAACATCACTATGCTCGGATGATACGCCATAGGCCGCAACTCCACCTTTTCGTTTATTCCGCAATGCCGCTGTACCCAGCGGATGAACAGACAGCCGGTGCGAGTGCAGAAGATGTACATCACTACGAACATCATCCACATGCCAAAGGTGGCAGGCATGATGAGATACTCCGGTCGGGAGCCGCGTATCGCCTTAAGGTCGGCACGCGAGAAATCTTCGAGCGGTGTGCCGTTGATTGTGAACGTATGGTTGACACCAACACTATTGACGTATTCCGTAACAGTCTGCACAACGCCGTTGCCTACAAGATCGCAATGTACACCAAAGCGCTGAGCGAAGTAAGCGAAAAGAAACTCCACCCAACCGGTCCAGAAGAGCAAGGCTCCGGCGAGTCCGAAGCAGGTCTGGCGTGTGTCGCCCTTCACGAACACACCGGCTATAGTAATTACGAGTCCTACGAAGCCCATCAAGAACGCCGAATAGTGAAGCGTTGTCGGCTCGAGGAAGTGCTCCATGAGAATCATAAGAGCGTGCCCTAACGGCATCAGAAGAAGTACGATAAGCAACGACCCGATGGTCTTGCCAAGATATTTCTTTTTCATTGTCGTTGAGTATTTTTATTTTACGGTTGCAAAATTAAGCATAATCAGCGAATTATGAAATACCTATTTTTGATGATTTTGCCTAACAGACAGTAAAATACATAAAAAAAACACCATACAGGAAGAAGTTGTTTTAATGATTTTCTATAACTTTGCACTCATCAAGAACGATGCAACACATCTACAATACGATGTGTTACGTCTATTATTAATTATAATAAAGTGAAAGACATGAAAAAGATTAGAGCAGCCGTAGTGGGATACGGCAACATCGGTCAGTATGCGATTCAGGCGCTTGAAGCTGCCGACGACTTTGAGATTGCAGGTGTGGTGCGCCGTCACGGTGCCGAGAACAAACCTGCCGAACTGGCACAGTACGAGGTGGTGAAGGACATCCGCGAGCTGAAGGACGTGGACGTAGCTATCCTCGCTACTCCGACACGCTCGTGCGAGGAGTACGCAAAGCAGATCTCAGCACTCGGTATCAACACCGTAGACAGCTTCGACATACATACTTCTATCATCGACTACCGTCGCACTCTCTCTGAGGAGTGCAAGAAGAACGGTACGGTGAGCATTATCGCTGCTGGTTGGGACCCGGGTTCCGACTCTATCGTGCGCACTCTGATGCAGAGCCTCGCACCAAAGGGCCTCAGCTACACCAACTTCGGACCTGGTATGTCGATGGGCCACAGCGTATGCGTGCGCTCCAAGGAGGGCGTAAAGGATGCTCTGTCTATGACTATACCGAAGGGCGAAGGACTGCACCGCCGCATGGTGTACGTAGAACTCGAGGAGGGAGCGAAGCTCGAAGACGTTACGGCGGCTATCAAGGCAGACCCCTACTTCTCTAACGACGAGACTCACGTGTTCGCCGTACCGTCGGTTGATGCCGTGCGCGACATGGGCCACGGCGTACACCTCACTCGCAAGGGCGTGAGCGGCAAGACACAGAACCAGCGCATGGAGTTCAGCATGAGCATCAACAACCCTGCGCTCACCGGTCAGGTGCTCGTCAACGTGGCTCGCGCTACAATGCGCCAGCAGCCGGGCTGCTACACAATGGTCGAAATTCCGGTTATCGACATGCTTGCCGGCGACCGTGAGGAACTCATAGCTCACCTCGTATAAGGCAATGCAAAACAAACGCGTACTGATTGCCCACCTCGCCATTCTCTCCGCCTGCGCCATCTGGGGCCTCATGGCTCCCATCGGCAAGGACGCGATGCTCAGCGGGGTGGACAATCTGAACATGGTATATCTGCGTGCCTTGGGCGGAGCGGTGTTCTTCTGGATAACATCGCTCTTCACCAAGCACGAGCACGTGCCGCTCAAGGACATCTTCGTGCTCTGCGGAGCCGGCGTATTCGGACTCGTGTGCAACCAGTGTTGCTTCACCATCGGTCTGAGCATCACCACCCCGTCCAACGCCGCCATCGTAACCACATCGCTGCCTATCTTCGCAATGATATTCGCAGCGCTCATTCTGAAGGAACCCATCACGGGGCGCAAGGCATTAGGCGTGGGCGTAGGCTGCTCGGGTGCCGTCATTCTGATAGCCAGCACCGCCGTAGCCAACGACTCGCGCATCGGCGACATACGTGGCGATTTGCTTTGCGTGGCTGCGCAGATGTCGTTTGCGCTCTACCTCTCGCTCTATCGCGACATTCTGAAACGCTATAGTCCGATAACCATGAGCAAATGGATGTTCACGTGGGCTACGATTCTGCTCACGCCATTCCTCGGCGGTCATGCCGCAGCTACCGACTGGCAGGCTGTCAGCCTCAAGACATGGCTCGAAACGGGCTTCGTAGTGTTCTTCGGCACCTACATCGCCTACCTGTGTATGCAGACGGCGCAACGCACGCTGCGCCCCACCGTGGTGAGCATCTACAACTATATGCAGCCCGTGGTGGCGGTATCGGTGAGCATCGCCTGCGGCATGTGCCTCTTCACGTGGAAGCAAGCCGTGGCAGTAGTGCTCGTCTTCAGTGGCGTATGGCTCGTAATCAAGTCAAAATCGCGAAGGGATATTGAGTTGAAGCACTGCTAAAGCCATCTGCGTCGGTCGATACGGACATCTGCGTCGACCGATACGGACATCCGCACCGACCGATACGGACATCTGCACCGACCGATACGGACATCTGCGCCGACCGATACGGACATCTGCGCCGACCGATACGGACAATTGCACCAAATCAATTTTCAGATTTACTCGCCCTCTCTATATCCTTCGTCTCCTCCTTTGCTTCAGTTATCACCATCTTGATGACCATGCCAATAAAACCAACGACAGCAAATCCTATTACTCCTAAAATTATTTTCCACCACATTACTTTTCTAATTTTAAGATGTTTATGATGTTCTGTATATTCACAAATAATGAGCCTATCACTTGAATTTCGCACCGATAAACTGCGGTACCTTCCACATCATCTTCTCCAACTTTGTCAATGTAGGATTCATACCGTGCGACTGATACATTCTGATATCCTCCTTCCACATCTGCTTCCTTCGAGCGGAGTCCGTACTCAGTCCGCCCATGCGCATTCTCACGATATATTCATGCAGATAAGTGACGCTCAACTCGCCGCCAAGCAGATAGCGGAAGAGGAAGTCCGAGTCGGCGGCTATCTTATAGCTCTCGTTATACAGCCCCTTACGCTCTATGGCGCTGCGCTTGATATAGCAAGTGGGGTGCAGCGGCAACCAGCCATGACGAACTTTCCACAGACGATAGTCGCCACCAATCCAGTTGCGCACCACCTTATCCGTGTTCTCGGCATCCACAAACAATCCGTCACCATACAAAAAATCGGCATGAGTCTCCTCAAACCGCTTCACTATATTGGATACAGTCTGAGGAGAATACAGAAAGTCGTCCGAATGCACCAGACCGATGACATCGCCAGTAGCAGCCCTAATGCCCTTGTTGATAGCCTCGTACATGCCATGGTCAGGCTCAGAGATTATCTTACTTATCCTGTCCTTATACTCATTGATAATTGAGAGCGAAGCATCCTTAGAAGCACCATCCACCACGATATACTCAATGTCAGGATAGTCCTGCGCCAACACACTCTCTATACAACCGCGTATAGTCTTCTCACGGTTGTAACTTGATGTTATAATCGAAACTTTCATATAGTTGTCTGCTTATTTCATATAAGTATCTATGAGATATTCCTTTATCTTTTCCTTGTCGAAGCCGAAGCGTTTCTTCAGTTCGAAAATCTTGGCATCCACAAGGAAGCGGTAGGAGAACCCCTGAAGGAAATGCCAGATGAAACCCTCCTTGCCGTCGAGGAAACCAGCCTTCAACACATAGCGGATCATGAAATTGATGAATGGGCGCATAAATAGCGGTGCCTTGATGTATTTCACCTTCAGCCAGCGCTTGCGCTGCTCCTCTGTTCCGAAGAACTTCGGCACTACTTCCTGTGCCGACGCATCCAGTCCATATTCCATCATCAGCATGTCTGCCATCTCACGCGTGGCATAGCCGTTGTGCTTCTCCATCCACCATGTCAGATTGTTGAGATTGGCATCCACCTGGTCGCCTTGCTCTACGGTGACGGCACGTCCGTCAAAGATGCGGATATGCTCGTCCATCCAGCGGTTCTCACACTCACCGTGACCTCTGCGCCATACCTTCAAATGATAGCTCGGATACCAACCGCCGTGCATCAGCGGACGCCCCATGAAGTCGATGCGCTTACGAACATAAATACCGTTCACGTCGTCTCTACACTCGCTTATAGCCTTCTTTACGTTTTGTCCAAGACCTTTGTCCAAATACTCGTCAGCATCAATACGCCATACCCAGTCGGCAGTTATCGGACAATTGTGTAATCCCCAATTAAACTGCGTGGCATAGTTTTTCCACGGATGCTCATACACCTTGGCACCTAATGATTCGGCAATCGCTTTCGTGTTGTCCTTGCTGTAGCAGTCAATCACGAACACCTCCTCACATACTCCCTGCAGCGACCTTATGCACCGCTCTATATGCTTCTCCTCATCCTTTGTCAGGATGATAGCTGCTATTGTATTTCCCATAAAAGTTATATCTTTATTTTGTTTTCCCGAGTTGCAGGAAAACGACATTAGAATTTCTGTTTCAGCGTGATACCTATCCTTCGTGGTATCAAGCAAAGTATATCTTTGGGAGCCAACCGCAAAAACGTCACGCAATGACGCAACGCTCTTGTGGCAGTCTCCATGCTTTTCTTTTTCCCTGTTGTATGGTTCCGATAAGCCTTCCTGCCAAAGTTTCCACTCTCCATGACAGCAGCCATGAGCTTGTCGGCATACCGTTCGTCGCGACAGCCCAACACAAAGTTACTGTCCAGCCATTCAAAACCGAAATACCGCTTCATCATAGCGAGCATGGCTCGGAATGCTTTCATATAGCCGATACCGTCCAAGGCAGTCATCAGCCTTCCGACATTTATCTTGTCCCGATAAGCATTCAGGAGCACTGCCAAATCCAATGTCTGGCGCAAGCCCACGCCCTCCACAAGCAGATGATTAAACCAATGCTTAAAAACCACGATTAGATCTTCTGTCGGTGGCAATACGCTGACCTCGGTTTCATTGCCGTCGGAGTCGCATACCGTGAACGAATCCGCATGCTCCGCCATAGCCTCATCTATCATCCTGTCGAAGCGGTGCTGATGCCGATGGTTGCCGAACGTCTCGATCTGATAATGCATCTCGAAGCGGATACCCTGCCAGTCAAAACTGTAGTGCTTGTCCACCTCCTCCTTGTCCATCACCACATTCAGCCCACGCTCAATCACCTCCACCGCCCTGTCAAAGCAGCTCTTGGGAACATAGAAGTCCACATCGCCCATCGTCCGTACAAACGGTTCGGGATAATATCTCGCCACAGCCAGTCCCTTGAACACCACATAGGCGATGCCGTTCTCCTCCATCAGTCGGGCGAAGCGCCCCACGGCATCCTCAAACCTACGCTGGTTCTGTCTGTGCGCCATGGTCTGCTGCATAAGCCTCATCACAACCTCACCTCTGCCTTCCGCCACACCTCCGGCAATCACAATCCGGTTCCTCATTGTGGCATTAGCCACCAGTCCCGTAACGGCATGTTCTCTGGCGAGGCGCATAACGGCATTCAGTCCGGCAACAGACAATTCCATCTTCTCCGTCCCGTCCTCTCCCGTTACCTCTCTCCTCAATATCTCCAGCAGAGCATTCTCCACCTTGTCAATACAAGAGTCCATCAATTTTAAAACGCTAAAATAAGCAATAAGACGAATTATACTTTAAACAGTTTTTTCACCACCACATCTTCCTTGCCAAAGATTTGGGAGAAACCCTGTGCAAGTACTTTCAGCACATACGCAACACCAAATATCATTAGATACATCACTGGAATATTAAGTGGAAACATGAAATTCATTCTGTCTGTAAACAAGGCATACTGCACGAGATAAATCTCTAATGTTAAGGATGAAATGAAATACACCACGTTTCCAGATAACGCCTTGTCGAACACCTTTGTCATCTTCTCGCAACTACAGAATATGAAGAAGAAGTATATCGCTAACAGCAATGGTATCAACGATACCATCTGGAAATGGCAGTAAAGAGGACCGAGCTTGTATGCTGCCATGCAGGCATAATACAAAACAATGGAGATACAAAACAAAGAAAAAGAACGCGAAACGTTCAATTCCTCTCTCACAACTCCTAATTTCCCTTTATTTTTACCCCCCCCAACGCACATTCTACGCAATCCGCCAAATATCATTTCATTATCGGACTTGCGAAGGTCGAGGGCAGTTATTGCACCCAAGAGCATGAATATAAAATAATATATCCGCATGAACGAGACCTGCGCATACATCACAGACCGCTCCATATCAAGAACAAAGAAACTCAATGCGGTTATTATCAGCAAAGAACCAACAAACACCGCCTTCATATACTTCATCAGATACCTGCGAATTACATAGAATATGGCATAATACACCATTATGCAAGGGATAAACCAATACTTGGGAGTGGTAATCAAGTCCGTCACATACCATGTCCAACCGAACACCACAGCCGACAGCAAGGCCCACATGATGATTGAAGGATAAATGCGGCTTACCCTACGCTTATACCAGTTCAGGAAACCGCCGTCCCTACCAAGAAACAGCGTAAAACCCGAACAGAAGAAAAACAGTCCATCACCAATCGCACCGCCAGTCACCAGTCCCCCGAATTTAGGAAACAGCAGTCCCATATGCGAATAGGTAATCAACAAAGCTGCAAAAAACTTGAACAGCACTATTGCTTTGTTCCTCCCATCCAAATCGTAAATCTTATTCATTTTTCATTATCCTCTTCTTTATAACCTTCGCAGGATTGCCACCAACGACAGTCCAAGGTTCAACATTCTTATATACTGAAGCTGTAGCACCAACCACGGCATTATCACCAATCTCCACTCCCATACCGATAAACGCACGGCTGCCAATCCACGCCCCACGGCGCAATACAATAGGAGACGTAACGAGACCGCTGTCAGCAGTATTGGCATGGTCGATGTCATGCCCCGCCGTGCATAGATACGAATACTGCGATACGATGGCATCATCCTCCAACACCACCAAGTCCTGGTTATAGCATATCACCTCAGGGCCGAGACACGCCCTGTGTCCCATCCTCAACATCCATGGTGCCCATACCTTCACCGAGGCATACACATTAGCATCCCATTCCACTTCAGCCCCGAACATTCGCAACAATAACAACCGCCACTTGCGAAACACGGGAGTGATAAAAGGACGGAACAGCAAGGCAGCCATGACATTCCACACCACCCGCTTCAACTTGATACCCAAGGACACACGCCCCGGAGTATGACGTTCTAAATTCATAACTATAAATCGATTTATCTATTCGTTCTCTATTACCTCAATACCCATTCGTGAGATTAGGGATAAGTGTCTCATACACCTCCATCATTTCTTTTGCCATTACGTGGGCTGAATATTTCTCCTCTATCAGTCTTCTTCCGTTGCGCCCCATCGCTTCGAGTTCATCATCCGACAATGCTAAGAACCTGCGCAGCGTCTCCACCAGAGGCTGCGTACCTATCTCTATCCAAGCTCCGCTATTGGTATCGTTGAGGTCATTCCATGGAGTGCCAACAGTAGTGATGGCAGGCGTGCCTGAAGCAAGACTCTCTGCAATGGCAAGACCGAAATTCTCGGAGTGAGTGGGCAGTACGAAGAAGTCGGAAGACTGGAACAGGCGCCACTTCTCTTCACCATACACGCCGCCGATAAGCTGCACGATATTCTGCAAACCATTATTCTCAATCATCCTCTTCATCTCAGCCACATAGTCGGCATCGCCCTCACCAGCCACCAATATCTTGTAGCCCTGCAGTTTCGAACGCAACGCCACTGCCGCCTCAATGAGGAAGTTGATGCCCTTCTTCACATGCACACGCGAGAGGAACAGTATCTGGCGAGTCTTCTTCCACGACTTCTTCATTTCAATGCCGTCAGCATCAATGCCGAGTCTTACCACCTTGATGTTCTTGTTATAACCCAACTTCAGGAGATTGTCGCGCTCACTCTCCGCAGTTGATTGAATGCAGTCCGCTTTCCGCACCGCTGCCTTCTGGTAAAGCAGCAGAGCCGGCACCTTGCGCGTCCAGTAGTGACGCTTTATGATCCAAGGCTCCAGCATGCCATGCGGTGTCAGCACCACCTTGTATCCATGCTTCTGAGCTATACGCTGCACAGCGGCACAAGCCGGCATCCAGCAGCAGTTCACATGCACGATGTCGGGCCTCACCTCCTCCATCATCTCGGTGACTCTCTTCCGCCAAGACCCTTTAAAGGGATTATACTCCGGCACATAATGCACCATGCAATTCTCCATCGCCAACGGATTCTCCGAGACATGCGTAATGATATGCACCTCTGCTAACTCGCCAAGTCCTTTGGCAAGCACCTGCATATAAGTAGAAGTACCGCCCGCCGTGCGGTCGATACTTGGGATATAGTGAATGATTTTCATTTTAAAATAAACACCTAACGGAATAGCAAATTTGAGTAAAGCGTAGCGAACAGACTGAAAAAGCGTTCGTTACGCTATATTTTTCTCTTGTTCAAAAGCCAAGAAGAGACAGAATATGGACAAACGCAGCAAAAGTTCAGTTACTTTATCATTACCCGTGCGATGATGCAAATTTCTTGCGAAACCTAAATTTTGCATCGTTTGGCGTTATGTGTCGTATCTGTCGGTAACTCACTATGAATTAATTTTGTAACCAAAAAAAAGTGAGTTATGAGAAGTACATTTAAGGTATTGTTCTACGTGAAGAAAGGCAGTGAGAAACCCAACGGCAACCTGCCTTTGATGTGTCGCATTACGGTGGACGGAGAGATTAAGCAGTTCAGTTGCAAGATGGATGTTCCCTTGCGCCTGTGGGACGTGAAGAACAACCGTGCTTCGGGTAAGAGTGCCGAAGCGCAAAGAATCAACCGTGCCGTTGACAAAATCAGAGTGGAGATAAACCGCCGTTATCAAGAGTTGATGCAGACGGACGGTTATGTCACTGCTGCCAAGTTGAAAGATGCCTATCTCGGCATCGGTATCAAACAGGAAACCTTGCTAAAACTGTTTGAACAACACAACAGCGAATTTGCCAAGAAAGTGGGACACAGCAGGGCAAAAGGAACATTCCGACGTTATGTTACCGTCTGCAAGCACATCCGTGAGTTCCTACCCCATACCTACAAGCGTGAAGATATTCCGTTAAAAGAGTTGAACCTCTCGTTCATCAACGACTTCGAGTATTTCCTGCGTACTGAGAAAAAATGCCGCACCAATACCATTTGGGGCTACATGATTGTGCTGAAACACATTATTTCCATAGCGAGGAATGACGGTCGTCTGCCGTTCAATCCCTTTGCAGGGTACATCAACTCTCCCGAAAGCGTGGACAGAGGGTATATTACGAGAGAGGAGATACACACAATGATGAACACCGATATGCCCGACAAGACACACGAGCTTGTCAGGGATTTATTTCTGTTCTCCACCTTTACAGGTTTGGCATATTCCGATGTCAAGAACCTTACGGAAGACAACCTGCAAACATTCTTTGACGGAAATCTGTGGATTATCACCCGAAGAAAGAAAACTAACACGGAATCCAATATCCGATTGTTGGATGTTCCCCGAAAGATAATAGAGAAGTACAGGGGTATGACAAGAGATAATAAAGTATTCCCCATGCCGAGTAACACGACTTGCAACAAGAAGCTGAAAGCCATTGCCAAGTTGTGCGGTATAAAAGTCCACTTGACCTATCATGTAGCAAGACATTCGGCAGCGACCACTGTGCTGTTATCCAACGGAGTACCCATTGAAACCGTCAGCCGACTTTTGGGACATACCAACATAAAAACGACCCAAATTTACGCAAAAATCACAGCCCAAAAGATTAGTCAGGATATGGAAACATTGTCGCACAAACTGGAGGATATGGAAAAGAACATTTGCAATGCCATTCAGTAACCCTTAAATCAAACGATAATGAAAGAGGAAAGAAACATCATAACAATGAACGAGTTCGGCAATGTAGTTATGCCGAAAGATATACAGGCAACCGCCATGAGTGAGTGGGAGCTTTGCGAGTTGTTCAATGTAACCGCCCCGACTATCAGGGCAGGGATAAAGACACTCTGCAAGAACGGCATTCTGAATGAGTGTGAGATAAGGCATACCATCCGACTGTCCGACAAGTGCAGCATGGAGGTTTACAGCCTTGAAACGATAATCGCCCTTGCGTTCCGTATCGGCACATACAGTGCGAAGCAGGTGCGCAATGCCGTTCTTGAAAGACTGTACTTGCGAAAAGAGAAAACAAGCATCTTCTTTTCGCTGAACACCAACGGCATAGCCAAAGCCGAATACTTCTCGTAGCTGAATTGGTTGCACGACTGACGGAATCCATTCATTCAGTCACGAATAGAGTAATCAAGCCAGCGTGTCAGCATATAATCTGACCGACATATCAACAGGAACTCCAATTTTTTCTCCCGAAAAGCGTAATCCCCACATTCGTTTTTTGGGAGTTTTTTCGTCTGTCCTGCCCGACTTCCGTTCCAAACCATTGAAAGTTTTTTCTTCGGGGGCTATTTGTCACCGTTCTGCCGCGTTTTGCGTAACAACTTATCCGATAAATGCTTATACTTTTGTAGCTGGTATTTTTCAAACTTAAAACCATTTGATTATGTCAGCTAACAAACAACAAGACAGCCACAGACCGCCATCGGATGGTGGCATGGCAAAGGAGGAATTCATCCGAGTGGGGACTACGCTTTACAAGATTGTGGAGCAGCCCAAACTGAACGGAGGGTATGTAAGGAAACGCATAGCATGGAACAACGAAACCCTGCGCCAAGACTACGGCAAGGACTACATCGGCAGCGTTCCCAAGTATGACGGCTTCTGCACCGTACCCGAACACATCGGCTACCATCCCGTGGTCGGCAAGTTCCTTAACCTCTATGAACCGATAGACCACCAACCTAAAGAGGGCGATTTCTCGCATATCCAATCTTTGGTAGGTCACATCTTCGGGGAGCAATACGAGTTGGGCATGGACTACCTACAACTGCTCTACTTGTACCCCATTCAAAAGCTGCCTATCCTGCTGTTGGTATCAGAGGAACGCAACACAGGCAAAAGCACATTTCTGAATTTTCTAAAACTCCTATTTCAGAACAATGTAACCTTTAACACCAACGAGGATTTCCGTAGCCAATTCAATTCCGACTGGGCCGGCAAACTGCTTATCGTGGTGGACGAGGTGCTGCTCAACCGTAGGGAGGACAGCGAGCGGTTGAAGAACCTAAGCACCACACTTTCCTACAAGGTGGAAGCCAAAGGCAAAGACCGTGACGAGATAGCGTTTTTCGCCAAGTTCGTGCTATGCTCCAACAACGAGTACTTGCCTGTAATCATTGATGCAGGGGAAACACGCTATTGGGTACGCAAGATAGACCGCTTGCAGTCTGATGATACCGACTTCCTGCAAAAGCTGAAAGCGGAGATACCCGCCTTTCTTCATTTCCTGCAACACAGAACACTATCCACCGAAAAGGAAAGCCGTATGTGGTTTGCTCCATCGCTGTTGCATACCGAAGCCTTGCAGAAGATAATCCGCAGCAACCGTAACCGACTGGAGATAGAGATGCACGAGCTGATACTTGACATCATGGATAGTGTCGGCACGGACACATTCTCGTTCTGCTACAACGACATTCTTCTGTTGCTGGTACACTCGCAGGTAAAAGTGGAGAAGCACCAAGTCCGAAAGGTGTTGCAGGAGTGTTGGAAACTTACGCCTGCACCCAACGGACTGACCTATACCACCTACCAATTCAACTACAATCGGGAGTGTCGGTATGAGCCTGTAAAACGGGTCGGTCGTTTCTATTCTGTCACGAGGGAACAACTTGAATCCCTGTAATATCATTCTTTTTTTTGTTGAATTGATGAATAAGGATATAACTATGCTGACAA
>ENA-UEPI01000440-UEPI01000440.1-human-gut-metagenome-genome-assembly--contig:-NODE-440-length-31981-cov-5.012256_pt1 | contig 31981 bp, 28 predicted proteins | sample MGYA00242899_ERZ507914 | MGnify/ENA primary metagenome ERZ507914 (study PRJEB26167, sample SAMN06115442) | human gut metagenome | host: Homo sapiens | place: China:Chongqing | collected 2015-07-28...
GCTCCCGCCATCCAGCTTTTCTGGCGCATGATCTTGAAGCCGCCCACCATGCCGGAGGGCGGATAGCCCGCCTTGGTCAGGTACTGCAGGCCGATCTGGTCGGCTTCGTTCTCGTCCAGACGGCTGTAATTGAGCATGGCGGACTGACCTGCGCCCAGGGCCCCGACGGCCACGGCGCCGCCCGCAGGCCCGCCGACGGCCACGCCGGCGATGGCCAGCAGCAAACTGCCCACGGACAGATACTGGGCCCGTTCCAGACGCGAGGCCACATGGCGCTGGGTCACATGGGCCAGCTCATGCGAAAGAACGCCAGCCAGCTGGCTCTCATCCTCGAAGTTCATGATCAGTCCGGTAAAGACATAGACATGGCCGCCGGGGATGGCAAAGGCGTTCATGGCGTTATGCAGGATGACGCCGGACGTGAAAGTGAAGGGTTGGGGCGGGATGGCCTTGACCAGACGACGGACAAGGCCATCCACATATTTGCTGACTCCGGGGTCGTCGACCATGGGCAGGCTGGAGCGGATGGCCACATCGAATTTGGGCCCCATCTCCTTCTCGTCCTTGAGGGAGACCCCTCCGAAGAAGAATGCCCGGGCCGTCAGCGGCAGAAGCAGCTGGGCGACCAGGAAGACACTCAACATCACCAGTGCCACAGGGCGACGGAACTTCCCGAAACGATGCAGCATCGTCACCTCGCTAAGCTATATCCCAGACCTGCCCTTCCACGGTGTCGCGCACGGCCACGCCCAGTTCGGCAAGCGCGGCGCGCAGTTCGTCGGAGCGGGCAAAGTCCTTGGCGGCACGGGCCGTGGCACGCTCGTCCAGAAGGGCCTGCACGCGCGGCACGTCGATATTCAGACGGGCCGCCCGCTGGTCACGCAGAGCCAGCAGGAAGGTGGCCGGGTCCTGGCCGAACAGGCCCAGCTTCAGGCTGAGCGGAACCGGGCGTACGATTCGAAAAACCTCGAGCTTCACCGCAGCGTCGTGCTGCGGCTGACTGAGCAGATACGGAACTGCATCCTCGTCCACCAGCAGCCCAACGCCCGGGTCGCCCGCAGCGGCAACCTCGACCCGGAGCGGGTCTGGCGCACCGTCATGGACGACGACCGGGTGTTCCGCTGTGCGGAGGAAGAGAACCACCCGTCCTTCACCGTTGACCTGCTGCTGGATGCTTCGGCTTCCCGCCTGCACTGTCAGGAGGTCATCGCAGCGCAGGGGTCTATCCTCGCCCAGAGCCTCGCGGCCTGCGGCATCCCGGTGCGGGTGAGCTGCTTTTCCAGCCTGCGGGGCTACACCGTCCTGCGGGTGCTCAAGGGCTTCAAGGAGAAGATCTTACAGGGCATCTGCCAGTATTTCGCCTCGGGCTGGAACCGGGACGGTCTGGCTCTGCGGGCAGCAGGCGACCTCATCGACTTCGACCCCGGCCCCGCCGCGCGGCATCTGCTCATTCTCCTGACGGACGCCTCCCCAAACGACAGCCGCCGCATCCCACCTTCTCCCGATGACCCGCTGGGCCGCGACTACGGCGGCAGCGCGGGCGTGGAGGACGCCGCCGCCGAGGTGCGGGCGCTGCAGCGGAAGGGTCTGCGAGTCTCCGCCGTCTTTATGGGCGAAGACGCCAGCGCCGCCGACGCCTCCCGCATCTACGGCAAGAACATGGCCCGCATCCGGGGCATGGACCAGCTGGCCCGGGCCGCAGGCCGACTCATCCAGAACGAGATACGGGAGCTGGGCGACTGAATCATAATAATGTACGGGGCCGCTGTGCAGTTGTATCTGCTGCCAGCGGCCCCGTATTTTTGTTGTCGCTCACAACCATCTTGTTTTGCATTGCCGAAGAATCAAAAAGTTTTTTGGTTTATTTGCAAACTTATAGTTGTATTACGGCGCAATTTATGATATACTACAACCAACGAAGGGCCGCACACCCACACACCACCCCGCGCCCACAGGAAGGAGAACCGCTATGGATGCCGCACGTTATTTTGAAGAGATGCATCTTGCCATGTCCAGCCAGAAGCCTGGGTACCGCCTTGTGCTCAGCGTCAAGGTCCAAGACCTCGGAGGCGCAGACGCTTATCTCGAGCTGCGGCAGGAGCCGGTCAGCGGCAAGGCCCGGGTGTTCTATTCCACGATGGGACGTCAGAAGCTGAACTTCCAGCTCGTCCGCAAAGGGTGGCAGAGCTGCCACAACGCCTCGGGCGAGCTGACGGGGCGCTTCCCCGCCACCGCCGACGGTCTGCTGGCCCAGACGGATTTCTCCGCCTTTGTCCGGGACGACGCCCTCGACAGCGGCCGGATGGCGCGCATTCTGGATGTTCTGGCCCATACTGCCGGTGGTTGTGGGACGGTCTCCCCCTCTGCCGCCCGGGAGGGTGCGCTCATCACGGTGGAGCGGTTCGTGGGCCGTCCCGCCCATTGGAGCTATTGGAGCACCCGCGCCGCCGAGCAGCTGAACATCGCGGCCATCCTCTGCTGGCTGGGCGACTACCTCGCCGGGGCAGAGCGCCGCACCCTGCAAAGCTGCCCGGAGGCCATGCAGCTTGCCGCCGCATGGCAGGCCGCGCTTTTCGCTCCCCTGCCCCGGACGGCTCAGCGGCCTCAGCCTGTACAGTCCCGGCCCGTCCGCCGTGCGCCCGCCGTCGAGAACAAACGCTGGCAGAGCATCCTCGCCGTGCTGGCGACGGTGTAACAGAAAGGCCTCCCGCATTGGGAGGCCCATCGCCGTATCCGGCGCGCATTCGTTCATATTTTCAGTTTCGAGAAATCGGTGCAGAGATATTCATAGAGCTTGTCAACGGCCTGAAATCCCATCTTCGCATACAGTTCCTTCGGTGTATCCTCGGAGTCAGCGTGAAGATACAGGATCTCTCCACGCTCCTGCGCCTTTTCGGCAATATGCTTCATCAGGGTCATGGCGATGTACTGGTGCCGGAAATCCTCGTCCACCAGCAGGCCGTCCATGCAGACATACCCATCGGATGCGAAAATATAGCAATCACCCACCAGCTTCCCGCCCAGATACGCGCCGAGGTAGGTCAGCTTTTCCCGGAGGTTCCGGTTGTTCCGCACGGTAAAATCATCTCCGTACAACGGGCCGTAGTATTTCAGTTCGTGCTGTTCCAGCTGGTCTGCGTCCGGGGCCTTGATCGAGACGTCCGGGTTCGTTTTCCAGCTGCGAATGTCTGTTTCCGGGGGCAGAACCATCGTCAGGGTCTCTTCGCACTCCATGCCGAATGCATCGGCCAGCGGCTCGTACCCTTCCAGCTTGAGGAAGGTGTCTCCCCGCTCTTTCTGGTAGGCCAGCGCGGCCCGGACTTCATCTGCCGAGGGCTGGCTGTAATAGCAGAACGCATTGTGGTCGTATTTATCGCGCAGCTCGCTGTCCTCCCGCTTGGTCAGATGCTCTGAAACGGTGTGAGACGCGGAAAACAGCCGGTAAAAGCTTTCATCGGTCTTTCTTGTAGGGTTCATTGCGCTCCTCCAAAACTTATCGCTCACTTCCATCCTCTGGCCGTAGGGTCGAGCATCTCGGCGGCGGAGTAGATGAGGGCGTTGCAGATGGCTGCGGCGACATTGCTGCCGCCCTTGCGGCCCATCGCCACGATGGCGGGTACATCATGCTTTTCGCAGACGGCGAAGAGCCGCTCCTTGCTCTCCACCACGTTCACAAAGCCCACCGGCACACCGATGACCAGTGCGGGCCGCAGGCCGCTTTCGATTTGTTCTGCGATCGTCAGCAGAGCCGTGGGCGCGTTGCCGACGGCGAGGATGGCCCCGGGATGCTCCTGCGCTGCCTTTTTCATTGCTGCGACGGCCCGGGTGGTGCCAGCCTCTTTTGCGGCGGCGGCCACCTCGGGGTCAGCCATATAACAGCAGGCCGTGCCGCCCAGCTTCGCCAGACCGGGCTTGGTGATACCGGCCAGCGCCATATTCGTATCGGTCACGATGACGGCCCCGGCGTGGAGGGCCTTGACGGCCTGCTCCACCGCGCGGGGGGTGAAGTGGAGATTCCGCGCATAGTCGAAGTCGGCGGTGGTGTGGATGACCCGCTTGACCACGGCTTCGTGCTCGGGCGGCGGGGTCATGCCCATCATTTCCAGCTCTTCGGTGATGATGTGGAAGCTCGTCCGCTCAATGTCGGCAGGTAAATGATGCTGCGGCGTCAATATTCTATCCCCTTTCGTGCTTTTATCCCCTTCTGGTAGGGGTGGCGGCGGCATTTCATCTCGGTGGAGTAGTCGGCGGCGTCCAGCATCCACTGGGGCGGCGTGTGGGCCGTCAGGACGCACTCACACCCAGCAGGCCGCTCCAGAACGGCCTTTTTTAATAGATCGACGTCCACCATATCCAGCTCTTCTGCGCTCCCGGCTTCGTCCAGTATCAGCAGGTCGGCAGGCTGTGCCATGGCGGCGGCGAGATTCTGGTTTTGCAGTTCCCGGGTCGCGGCCTTTTCCTCCGGCGTCATCTGGAAGACGAATTTCTGCCCGGCCTTGCCCCGGTAGATCTCCGCGCCAAGCTGGGCCAGAAGCGGGATCTCGCCGCTATTCCCGCCCTTCAAAAACTGGACGATGACCACCCGCTTCCCGGACCCCAGCGCACGGAGCGCAAGACCCATTGCGGCGGTGGTCTTTCCCTTTCCGTCGCCCCAGTACAGATGCAAAAGTCCCTGTTCCATTCAGCGCCTCTCCATTCCCATCGCGGCATACACCGCGTCCATATCCAGCGCCCCGCGCACGCCGTCGGCCAGAATGTCGAACTGCTGGCGGCGGTACTCTTCCATCGGGATGAGGGCTGCGTCGGAGGGGTCGATGCCCTTCCGGCGGCAGAGCCAGCCCGCCAGCGCCTCGGTCAGCGTACCGGTGTCGAACAGACCGTGGAGGTAGGTGCCAAACACATTGCCCTGCACGCAGCCTTCCCGGCCTCCGTCGGGGTAGTGGGCGAAGGGTTCGCCCTCAGCCTCGGTCACGCCGGTGTGTATCTCATAGCCTTCCAGCTCTGCACCCGCAAAGGGGGCGGCGGCGACGGTCGCTTTGACCTGTGCGCGGCGCTTCTGCTCGCTGAACACGGTCCGGGTGGGCAGCAGACCCAGCCCCCGCAGAGTCTGCTGCCGGCCGCTCTCGCTGCCGGTGGGGTCGTCGAGGGTCTGGCCCAGCATCTGGTAGCCGCCGCAGACGCCCAGCACCGGCGTGCCTTTCGCGGCCAGCTTGAGCAGAGCCGTTTCCAGCCCGCACTGCCGCAGCCAGAGCAGGTCGTCCACCGTGTTTTTCGTCCCCGGCAGCAGGATGAGGTCGGGTGCGCCCAGCTCATGAGCGTTCGAAACATACCGCACGCCCAGCAGCGGGTGCTGTTCCAGCGGTATGAAGTCCGTAAAATTGGACAGATGCGGCAGACGGATGATAGCCGCATCCAGCGGCTTTTTGCCGTCCCGCATCTCGAGGCGCTGGCTCAGGGAGTCCTCGTCCTCGATGTCCACCTTCAGGTACGGCACGACGCCCACCACGGGCAGATGGGTCTTTTCTTCCAGCATCGAAAGGCCGGGACGCAGGATCTCCACGTCTCCACGGAATTTATTGATGACGAGCCCCTTGATGCGCCGGCGTTCTTTTTCTTCCAGCAGCTCCACCGTGCCGTAAAGCTGGGCGAACACGCCGCCCCGGTCGATGTCGCCCACCAGAAGCACCGGCGCGTCCACCATCTCGGCGAGGCCCATGTTCACGATGTCCTCGCTCTTGAGGTTGATCTCCGCCGGGCTGCCCGCGCCCTCGATGACGATGACGTCAGCCTCCTCGGCGAGGCTGTCATATGCCTTCAGGATGTCCGGCACCAGCTGCCGTTTCGTGCGGAAATACTCCGACGCTTTCATCTGGCCCCGCACCTCGCCGTTGACGATGACCTGACTGCCCACGTCACTGCTGGGCTTCAGGAGGATGGGATTCATCCGCACGTCCGGCTCGACACCGGCGGCCTGCGCCTGCACCACCTGCGCCCGGCCCATCTCGAGGCCGTCTTTGGTGACGAAGCTGTTCAGAGCCATGTTCTGGCTCTTGAACGGCACGGTGCGCAGGCCGTCCTGCGCAAAAATGCGGCAGAGCGCCGCGCAGAGCAGGCTTTTGCCTGCACCGCTCATCGTACCCTGCACCATGATGCATTTTGCCCTGTTCATCCCAGCACCTCTTTCATAAGTTCCAGCAGCCGGGCGTTCTCGGGGGCCGTGCGCACCGCCGTGCGGTACCACTCCGGCCCGAGGCCCGGATAATTCGCGCAGCTGCGCACCTGTGTTCCCAGCGGACGAAGCCTTTCGTTCAGGTCGGCGGGCGCGCGGAAGAGCAGATAGTTTGCCTTTCCGTCGATGACCCGCAGGCCCAGCGCCCGCAGGCCCGCCGTCAGAACGGGCCGCTGCCGGGCGATAAGGGCGCGCACCTCGTCCACATAAGCGGTTTCTTTCAGGGCCGCGACGCCTGCCGCCTGGGCCAGACTGGACACGGCCCACGGCTGGCCCGCTGTCTGCATTTTTTCCAGAAGCGCTTCGTCGCCGCAGAGGCAGTAACCCAGCCGGACGCCGGCCATGCCGTAGAGCTTGGTAAAAGCTTTCAGGATGACGAGGTCCCCACTTTCCAGCAGAGGCTTCGCGGTCCACCCGTCGGCGTCGGGCAGAAAGTCCAGAAAGCACTCATCTGCGGCCAAAATCGTGTGGCACTCCTCGCACCGGCGCAGCAGCTTTTTCACCAGCTCGGGTGAGGCCAGCTGCCCCGTCGGATTGTTCGGCTGGCAGAGGAACACCATGTCGATGCTCTCGTCCACGGCGTCCACGAGGGCGTCCGTCGGGGCGAAATCATTCGCTTCATCGAGGAAGAAGCGTTTCACTTCGCCCCCCACCGTATCCAATGCAGAGGCGTACTCGGCAAAAGTCGGGGCTGTCACCAGCGCCTTATGGGGCTTGGCGGCCCAGACCAGCCGGAAGATGAGGTCCGCCGCGCCGTTGCCGCAGAGGATACGCTCCTGCGGCACACCCTCGGCCCGGCTCAGCGCCGCCCGCAGGGTACGGCAGAGGGGGTCGGGGTAGCGGTCGGCCAGAGGCAGTGCGTCCCGGATGGCCTGCGCCACCCCTTCGGGCAGACCGAGTGGGCTGACGTTCGCCGAAAAATCCAGCGCGTCGCGGCCAAAGCGTTCGCGGTAGCTCATCCAGTCGCCGCCGTGGACCAGTTCCATGTTCTTCTCCCCCTTTTATGCAGCAAAAATTCGCAGTGCCAGCCCGGCGGCAAGCGCCAGCAGGCTTTCGGCGTACATCATCCGATCGGCCCGCAGGATGTCCTCCGGCTCGATGGGCCGCAGCGGGTCGCCGATGGTGGGCTTCGGGTAATATTCCCCGAAATAATAGGCCGGCCCGGCCAGCTGGACGCCCAGCGCACCGGCGCAGGCGCTCTCGGTCTGGGCGCTGTTGGGGCTGGCGTGATTGCGGCGGTCCCGCCGCCAGATGCGCCATGCGCCCGAGGCGCTGTTCCCGGTCAGAGCCGCAGCCGCCACCCATAACAGCCCGGCCAGACGGCTCGGGATATAGTTTGCCACATCGTCCAGCTTTGCGGCGGCACGGCCAAAGTAGAGATATTTTTCGTTTTTGTAGCCCAGCATACTGTCCATGGTGTTGATGGCCTTGTAGGTCAGGGCCAGCGGCGCACCGCCCAGCAGCATATAAAGCAAAGGCGCAATGACGCCGTCGCTGGCGTTCTCGGCCACCGTCTCCACCGCCGCTTTGGTCACGCCCTCGGCGGTCAGCGCTTCCGTGTCGCGGCCCACGATGCGGCTCACAGCCTTCCGGGCGGCGGGTAAGCTGCCTTTTTTCAGCTCGGCATAGACCTTCGTGCTCTCCTGCACCAGTCCCTTTGCGGCCAGCGCCTGCCCGCACCAGAACATCTGGACGGCCAGCCCCAGCAGAGGGTGAAGCATCGCCGCGCCCCAGCAGACAAGGCCCGTGAACAGCAGCGTCCCCACCGGCAGACAGAACGCCACCACTGCACCGCCCAGCAGCTCGCCCTGCGGCGTTTTGGGCAGGCGGGCGCGGAGGAATTTTTCCAGCCGGGAGATGGCTTTGCCCATGTACACCACCGGGTGGGGCAGCCATGCCGGGTCGCCGAAAATGGCATCCAGCACGAAGCCTCCCAGCACAGCCCAGGCGGTCATCATACGCCGGCCTCCGCGTCTTTCGTGTACTGCACGGTCTTCACGAGGCGGAGCTGGCGCTTCTCGGCCCAGTCGGCGGCGTCCAGCACATAGCCGCCCGCGTTGGGGCCGCACCACGCATAATAATCGCGCCTGGGCAGGGCGTACCGCTCCATCGCCGCCATCTGGGTGCCGCCGTGAGCCAGGATGACCAGCAGCTCTTCGCCGTCGGCCAGCGCCTTGTCCACCAGAGCAGAGAAGGCGCTGCAGATGCGGTTCGAGAAGTCGTCCTTCCGCTCACCGTCGGGGCATTTGCTCTCGCAGTTGGCCTGCACCCACGCCTGATAATCGGCGTCGTGCTCCATCTCGACGTAGTTTTTGCCCTCGAAGCTGCCGAAGCACATCTCCTGCAGGTCCTTCACGACCACGAGCTCTGCCTCCGGGAAGAGCACCCGGGCCGTCTGGGCCGTCCGCTGCAGCGGGGTGATATAGACCACCTTCGGGTCGATGTCGGCCCGGCGCAGCTGGCTCAGGCCCTCCGCCGAGAGCGGGATGTCGCGCTGGCCCTGATAGCGCTTCTGGGCGTTGTATTCGGTCAGGCCGTGACGCAGCAGATAGATCAACATTGGGGTAATTCTCCTTTCAATACCGTCGGGATGCCGCAGAACATCTGCACCACGCAGTCGGCGCGCTCTGCCAGCAGGCAGGCCAGCCGTCCGGCAGCCTCCCGCCCGGCGCGCTCCTCAGCATCCATCGGGACAACACCGCCGCCGACCTCGGTGGCGATGACAATATCATATTCCGCCAGCTCCCGGGCCAGCGTTTCGAGCTGCTCCGGGGTCTGAGTCTCGGCGGCGGCGTCCTGCACATCGGCGATGACGCTGCCCCGGAAGTTCCGCGCAAAGGTGCGCTTGCCGCTGTAGAGCGGCCCTGTGATGAACATCATTTACAGCACTCCTCCCCACTGGCTGACGGCCAGCGCCGCCAGCATCCACAGCTCGGCCCGCTGTAAAAACCACCCGGCCAGGTCGCCGGTGATGCCGCCAAACTGCTTTTTTGCCACGAAATCATAGCGCCACAGCGCCAGAAGCGCCGCCGCCGCCAGCCCGCCGCCGCCCAGCGCCGTCAGCGCCAGGACGAGCAGAGCCGACAGGCCGCAGAGGAAGCGGCGGACGGTCTGCTTGTCGGCCGCTGTGGCAAAAGTATGGGCGAGGCCGGTGTCCTTCGCCAGCGGGAACGCCGCCACGGCAAAGCCCGACAGCGCCCGCTCCAGCACCAGCGCCAGCGTCCAGCACAGGCCCGCCCGGGGTGTGAACCGCACACTGCCGCAGAGGCCGAAGTAGGCCGCAAAGTAGCAGCACAGCCGGATGACAGCGAAGGCCCCACAGTGGGAGTCTTTCAGGATCTCAAGCTTTTTTTCCCGGTCGCCGTAGCTTGAGAGGGCGTCCGAGGTGTCGGCATAGCCGTCGAGATGGATGCCGCCGGTGACGGCCACCGGCACGAGGCAGAACGCCGCCGCCCGGGCCAGCTCCGGCAGGGGCAGGACGCCGCAAAGGCACCACAGCCCGCCGCACACCAGCCCGATGAGGGGGAAGGCGCACATAGCGTACCGCATATTTTTTTCGTTCCACTCGAACTGCGGCACCGGCAGGGCCGAAAACATCGCAAAGGCCACCGCGATGGTCTGCAAAACAGTCACAGCTTTTCTCCCCCTTTGTAGTACACCGGCAGGCCGCAGACCACCCGGCAGACGTTGTCCGCCCGGGCGGCAAAGGCGTTGTTCACCTGCGCCAGCGCCAGCAGATACTGGTCGGTGTCGCCTGCGTAGTCGGCACCGCCGCTGAACACCTCGTTCGATACGACGATAAGATTATCACACCCGGCGGCGAGGCGTTCCAGCCCGGCCAAAACGGCCTCGGCGGTGTGCTTTCCTGCCCCGCCGGGGCTGTAAAGCTCGTTGGCGACGAGGTTGCCGAGGTCTTCCAGCAGGACGGTCCCCCGGCCGGGCAGGGGCAGACAGTCGAGGTGGAGCGGGCATTCCAGCGTTTCGAACTGCTTTTGCGCCCGCATTTTCCGGTGTTTTTCCACCCGGGCGGCGCACTCGGCATCCCAGACCTGCATGGTGGCGAGGTAATAGCGGGGCAGACCGGTCTTGAGCACAAGGCTCTCGGCGCAGGCGCTCTTGCCGCTGGCCGCGCCGCCGAGCACCAGCGTCAGCATCCTTCGCCCTCCTGCGGCGTGTAGGCTTCGATGCCGCCCTCTTCAAAGGAATAACAGCCATCGTAGACGGCCAGCGCCATGTCCCACAGCGGGATGGCGGCCACCGCGCCGGTGCCTTCGCCCAGATGCAGGCCCGCCGTGATGAGGGCTTTTTTGTTCAGAGCGTCCAGCACCAGCTTTGCGGCCGGCTCGGTGGAGCAGTGGCTTGCAAAAACAGCCTTGGCCGCCGCCGGGCAGAGCCGGACAGCACAGAGCGCCGCCACACAGCTGATGAAGCCGTCGGCCAGCACCGGCACACCTTCCAGCGCACCGCCGAGGAAGACGCCGCAGAGCCCGGCAATATCGAAACCGCCCAGCTTCGCCAGCACGTCCAGTGCATCGGCAGAGTCGGGCTGATTTTTTGCGATGCCGCGATGGATGGCGTCGATCTTCCGGGCAAGACCCTCGTCCGAAAGGCCCGCGCCCCGGCCCGTCATCCCTTCGACGGGCTGGCCCAGCAGCACAGCGGCCACGGCGCTGGACGTCGTGGTGTTGCCGATGCCCATCTCACCGGTAGCCAGCAGGCCGACGCCCGCCTTCTTCTGCTCCTGCACCAGCCGGATGCCCCTGCCGATGGCCTCCACAGCCTCAGCCCTGCTCATGGCCGGGCCGAGGGTGAAGTCTGCTGTGCCGGGGGCGATGCGGCAGTCGAGGACGCCCGGGACCGGGTCGCCCGCGATGCCCATATCCACCGGCACCACCTCGCACCGGGCGGTCTGTGCCATCCGGCAGACGCTGGTGCGGCGGGCGGCGAGGTTCTCAGCCACGGCGCGGGTCACGCTGCTGTCGGTCTGGCTGACGCCCTGGGCCACCACACCGTTATCGGCGCAGAGCACCAGCACCGCCCGGCGGGAAATATCCAGCTTTGCGCTGCCGGTGAGGGCGGCGGCATCCTCGATGGTCGTTTCCAATCCGCCCAGCCCGCCCAGCGGCTTTGCAAGGCTGGCCCAGTGGGCGTGCGCCGCCGCCCGGGCGGCTTCGTCCGGCGGCGTGATGGCCGCACAGAGGGCGGCGAGTTCTGTCTCAGTCATGGTCTCTCCTGTAATTTTCAGCCGCGGCGGCAAAGCGCTGCGGCAGGGGCGTACCCGCCCAGTACAAATGCGGGAAGCCCGCATAGAAATGCTCATTTACAGATCCGCACCGCCACTCTGCGCCGCCCACCGGCTTTTTTGCCGCGAGGGCCGTGCCGTTGGCGGTGGAATCCCAGTGGTGGAATTCGTGGATGGGAAAGCTCTCCCCGGCCCGGAAGAGCATACTGTCCGAGTCTGCGCTCAGCGCGGCATAGCCGAAGCGGACGAGACGTCCGGCATCTTTTGCTTCGCCCGGCAGAACGCCCGCCATCGGCCAGCTCTGCCCCTCGGCGTCCGTGAGGCTCTGCCCCAGATAGAGGAAGCCCCCGCACTCGGCCGCCGTGGGCAGACCGGACTCGATTTTTCGCTTTATCTCGCGCAGAAGCGAGGTATTTCCACTCAATTCTCTTGCGTGAAGTTCCGGGTAGCCGCCGGGCAGATACAGCCCGCCGATGTTTTCCGGCAGGGCCGTGTCGCGGAGGGGGCTGAAAAAGACCACCTCTGCCCCGGTGTCCCGGAAGGCCTCCAGCGTCTCGGCGTAGGCGAAGCAGAACGCCTCGTCCTGCGCCACGGCGATGCGGACGCGGGCCGGAGGGGTCTCCGGCTGCATCGGCAGGGCGGGCGGCTCCTTTTCGCAGAGGGCCAGCAGGCGGGGCCAGTCGATGTGCTCCTCCGCCGCGTCGGCCAGAAGGGCCAGCTTCTGCTGTAAATTTTCCACTTCCGCCGCCGTGTAGAGGCCCAGATGGCGGGAACCGATGACGGCCTCCGGGAGTTTCGGCAGAAAGCCCAGCACCGGCAGACCCGTCTCTTTTTCCAGCATCGGGGCCAGCAGAGCGTGCATCCGGGCTGTGCAGTTGTTCAGCAGGATGCCTGCGATGTGACTGGGAGTGCGGAAGTTTACGAGCCCGTTCAGCTCTGCGGCCAGCGTCAGGCTCTGCCCTTTCGGCTCCACCACCAGCAGCACCGGCAGACCCAGCGTGTCGGCCAGATGCCACGCGCTGGCCCTGTCGCTGACGCCCCCGAGGCCGTCGTAAAAGCCCATGGCCCCCTCGCACACCGCCGCACCGTGGCCGGCGGCGCCCTTCGCGTAGAGGGTGCGCACCGTCTCGGGCGCAGAGAAAAAGAGGTCGAGGTTGCGGCTCTCCACCCCCAGCACGGCCCGGTGGAACATGGGGTCGATGTAGTCCGGCCCGCTTTTGAAGGCGCAGGGCGCACAGCCCCGCCGCTTCAGCGCCATGAGCAGGGCGCAGGTCATGGTGGTCTTGCCGCTGCCCGAGCGGGGCGCCGCCAGCAGAAACTGTATCATGTCATTCTCCTGTGATAAGGTAGATGGGGTTCTGGGCCATCATAAGGTGCAGCCCGCCCACGGCCTTGGCCCGGCTGACGGCGATCTGGCTCACCTGCACGGTCCGGCCTTTGGCCGTCAGCGCGGCCACCGCCGCCGAAAGGCTCTCAAGGGCGATGGCCGACACGCAGATGCGGGCGTCGGGGTTCTTATCCAGCGCGGCGTCCACGATGGCGGCAAGGCTGCCCTTGCTGCCGCCGATAAAGACAGCGTCCGGCGCGGGCAGGTCCGAAAGGGCGGCGGGGGCAAGCCCCTCCACGAGGACGAGGTTCCGGGTCCTGAATTTTTCGCGGTTGGCTTTGATGAGCGCACAGCCCTCCGGCCTGCACTCCACTGCGTACACCCGGCCCCGGGGCGCGGCCAATGCCAGCTCCACGCTGACGCTGCCCGTCCCGGCCCCCACGTCCCACAGGATGTCTTCCGGGCGGACGGCCAGCTTCGCCAGCACAGCGGCCCGGACTTCCTGCTTGGTCATGGGAACGTCGCCCCGCTCGAAGGCTTCGTCCGGCAGGCCCGGGGCGCGGCGGGGCAGTCCCTCCACCGCCTCCACGAGAAGGACGCTCAGGCTGTTGAAGCGGCCTGCGGCCAGCTCTTTGACGCTGCCGCGGAAGAGCTTCTCTTCCGGCGTGCCGAGGCACTGGCCCACGACGCCCTGCACATCCCCGAAGCCCTCTGCCGCCAGCTGGGCGCAGAGGGTGGCGGGGTCTTCGCTGCCGCCGGTGAGGAAGAAGGTGGGTCTGCCCTGCATACACTCGGCCACCGGGTCACAGGTGCGGCCATGGGCCGAAACAAGGTTCCACCCCTGCCACGGACGGCCCAGCGCCGCCGCCAGCAGCTGGATGCTGGAAAGGCCGGGCAGCACCCGGGCGCGGACGCCGAGGGCCTCCAGCTTTTCCATCATGGAGGACGCGCCGGAGTAAAAGCCGGTGTCGCCGCTGTAGACCAGCACGGCGTTCTCTGCGCCGGAAGTCTGCAGCAGCTCTGCCACCTCGTCGGGGCGGTAGGCGGCGGCGCGGTTCTCGGTGCAGCCGGCAGGCAGAACTGCCAGCAGACGCCGTGCGCCCAGGATGAGGTCGGCCTGCCGCAGTGCGGCCAGGCCCTGAAGGGTCAGGTTCTCCGGCTGGCCGGAGCCCATGCCGATGAGTGTCACGTTCATCTTATCATCTCCTTGCAGCGTTTCAGCACCTCGGAAGCCGTCTCGCCCTGCTCGGGCGGGCGGCGGATGACCACCAGCTGCGCCCCGGCGGCAGAGGCGGCGGCGGCTTTTTCGTCGAAGCCTCCGGCCGCGCCGCCGTCCTTTGTGACGAGCCAGCGGATATGGAACTGCTCCATCATGGCCTGATTGAGGGCAAAGCTGAAGGGACCCTGCATGGCGATGATGTTGCGGTGGGGGATGTTCGCCGCCTCGCAGGCCGCGATGCTCTCCAGCGTGGGCAGGACGCGGGGGTAGAGCCGTTCGGGCGGGATGGCCGCAAACTGCGTCAGCTCCTTGGCCCCGGTGGCCAATAGAAGGTTGCCCTCTTTTGCGGCCAGTGCTTCTGCCGCCTGCTTTGCGCTCTCAAAGATGAGACAGTTTTCCGGCAGCGGACTGGCCGGACGCAGCAGGCGGAGGTATCCTACCCCGGCCTTCTCTGCCGCTGCTTTGATGTTTTTGGTCGCCTCCACTGCGTAGGGGTGGGTGGCGTCGATACAGAGGGCGGCATCCCCCAAGAGCGCGGCCATCTCATCGGGCAGGAGCCGCCCGCACCGGACGGTGACGCCGGGGGTGCTCCCCTGCTCTTCCTGCCCCAGCGGGGTGGCCACGCTGACGGTGACTTCGATGCCCAGTGCCGCCAGCTGGCGGGAAAGCTCCCTCCCCTCGGTGGTGCCGCTGAAAACGACGACGTTCATCGGCGGTACCCCCGCGGCGTGACCATCCGCCCGCTCAGCGCGCGGGTGGCGGCATTACCCACAAAGACGGTGGTGAACATATCCACCTCGGTATCCCGGAGCTGGCTGAGGGGCAGGATGTGCTTTTCCTGCCCTTCCCGGCCGATGTTCCGCACAGAGCCGCAGAGGGTGTCCGGGGCTTTGCCGTTCGCCAGCAGGACGTCCACGGCCCGGCGCAGATAGTCCGGGCGGCCCTTGGAGGAGGGATTGTACAGCGCCAGCGCGAAATCGCCCTGAGCGGCGCAGGCCAGACGCTTTTCGATGACCTCCCACGGCGTGAGACGGTCCGACAGCGAGATGACGCAGAAATCGTGGGCCAGCGGGGCGCCCAGCACGGCCCCGCCGCTGAGGGCGGCGGTCAGGCCGGGGACGACCTCCACATTGACGTCCGGGTACTCTTCGGCCAGCTCCAGCAGCGGGCTGGCCATGCCGTAGACCCCGGCGTCGCCGGAGCAGACCAGCGCCACGTCCCGGCCCGCCCGGGCGGTGTCCAGCGCCCAGCGGCAGCGGTCGATCTCCCGGGTCATGCCGGTGGTGTAGCACTCCTTTTCCGGGTAGAGGGGGCGCACAAGGTCGATGTAGACCGTATAGCCGCACAGCACCTCGGCCTGCTGCAAGGCGCTCTGCGCCTGCACGGTCAGAAACTGTCCGCTGCCGGGGCCAAGCCCCACGACGAACACGGTCTTTTTACTCTCACTCATTGCTCTGTCCTCCAATCGGGTGCAAAGGGGCGGACGGCCAGCGCCAGCGTCACGCCGCCGCCTGCCGTTTTGGGCAGAAGGAGCATCCCGCCCGAGGCTTTTACCGCCGAGCGCTCACAGACGTTGTCCACGCCGGTGACACTGGCCACAAAGGCCGACGGGGTGAACTGTCCCGGCACGGCCCGCAGCTCGTCGGCCGGATAGAACGTGATGGGCCAGCCGTGGGCTTTGCAGAACGCTGCAAGCCCCGGCTCATCTTTTTTCAGGTCGATGCTGGCGGCCGCGCAGACCGCCGCCGGGCTGAGGCCGGACGCGGCACAGAACGCCGCGAAGGCCTCTTCCAGCTGCTGGGCCGTCGTGCCGCGGCGGCACCCCACCCCCAGCACCCCGATGCGGGGGACGAGGTGGAGCGCCCCGCCCTGCGGCGTGAGGGTCAGGGTGAAGTCGGCGGCTTCGGGTGCGTCAGCCTTTTTCACTCCGGCGGGGGTCTCCCCCGCCACCGGCCACGGCGACCAGTACCGGACCGTCTGCCCGGCCAGCAGGGCGCCGCTAACGCGCTTGATGCGCTCCGGCTCAAGGACAGCGCAGTTCTGGGCCTTGGCCCAGAGGTCCACGGCGAAGAGACCGTTGACGTCGGTGGCCGTCGTGATGACCGGCACCGCGCCGCACGCTTTTGCCAGCGCCCGGGCCAGCGCGTTGGCACCGCCCAGATGGCCCGACAAGAGCGGCACGGCGAAGTTCCCGCCCTCGTCCACGACCACCACTGCCGGGTCGGCGGCCTTGCTCCTGCAGTGGGGCGCGATGGCCCGCACCGCGATGCCCACAGCTCCTACAAAAATCAGGGCCTCATTCTGTGCAAAATGCTCCGCCGTCCAGCCTTTCAGGGTCACGTCTCCGCCGCAGCGGCTCACGCCGCCGGGCAGAGCTTCCGCCAGCCGATGGGCCAGCGCTTCGCCCCTTGCGGTAAAGGCCAGATATGCCCGGCTCACTGCCCGGCCTCCGTCCCCTGCCGGAACTCGGTGGTAAAGGCGGGGTCGTAGAGCTTGCTGCGCTCGTAGTTTTCGCCCAGAAAGTCGCCTACGACGATGAGGGCGGTCTTTGTGATGCCGTTTTTGCGGGTCTCCTCGGCCAGTGTGGAGACGGTGCAGCGCACCACCTTCTGCTCGGGCCAGGTGGCCTTATAGACCACAGCGGCAGGGGTATCGGGGCGGTAGCCGCCGCTCTCGAGAAGGGCCTGCCGGACTTTGTCCACCAGCCCGATGGAGAGGAAGATGACCATGGTAGCCCCGTGAGCGGCCAGCTTTTCCAGCTGCTCGGCCTCAGGGACAGGAGTGCGGCCCTCCATCCGGGTGATGATGACGGTCTGGCTGACGTTGGGCAGGGTGTACTCGGCACAGAGTGCCGCCGCCGCGCCGCAGAAGCTGGACACGCCCGGGGTGTCGTCATAAGGGATGCCGTCGGCGTCCAGTGCGTCCATCTGCTCCCGGATGGCCCCGTAGAGACAGGGGTCGCCGGTGTGGAGGCGGACCGTAGTGCCTCCGGCCTTTTCGGCGGCGCGGATGGTGTCCAGCACCTGTTCCAGCGTCATTTCCGCGCTGTTGTAGATGGCACAGCCGGGCTTCGCCAGCCCCAGCAGGGCCGGGTTGACGAGACTGCCCGCGTAGATGATGCAGTCGGCATCGGCCAGCAGGGCCGCGCCCCGCCGGGTGATGAGGTCGGGCGCACCCGGCCCGGCTCCTACAAAATGGACCATATCTTACCCCTCCTTCACCAAGATCGTTGCGAAATACCCCGCCGACCGGGCTGGGTCATAATCGGTCAGGTCGGGCCAGACCTCCTCGTTCGGCAGACCGCAGTTACAGACCATCGCGCTCCGGCTCAGAAGCCCGGCGTCGGCCAGCGCGGCCAGCGTCTCGGGCAGCTGACGGCCCGATTTCATCAGCACTTTTGCGCCCGGTGCGGCCAGCACCTCAGCGGCGCATCGCCCCGGGGCGATGGTCAGCGGCTGCTCCATGCCGCCCGTCAGGGACTGGCCCAGCCGGGCCGCGGCAGCGCAGAAGCTCGTCACGCCGGGGAGCATCACGGTCTTGCAGCCCTCGGCCTCCAGGATCTCCTGTAAATAACCGAACGTGGCGTAGACGGACAGGTCGCCGAGGTTGAGCATGGCGACATCCTGCCCGGCGTCGAGATATTCTTTCACGGCCCGGGCCGCCTCGATGTGGGCGGCTTTCTGCACCGCCGGGTCAAGGCTCATGGCGAAGCGCAGCGGCAGGATGGTCTTGCCGCTCAGCTCCACCGCACCTTTTGCGATGTCCAGCGCCAGCATCCCGCCCTTCGGGGTCTGGGGCGCGGCGATGACCGGGCAGTTTTCGAGGCGGCGGACGGCCTGCAGGGTCATGAGCTCCGGGTCGCCCGGGCCGACGCTGACGCCGTAAAAAGTACCTATCCGTTTTTCCATTCGTCCAGCAGCTCCTTTGCAGTTCTGGTCTGGCCCAGCGGGCCATATTGATTCGAGAAGAGCACCGCGCCCACCCGGAACGCCCCGGCGGCGCGGCGGTCGAGGTGGAGCTGGATGGCGTCCAGCAGGCTGGACAGCACCGGCTCTCTCATCTCTGCTTTGTCTAATATCTCCATGCAGGCGTCGGTGGTGGCCGCGTTCATCAGGGCCGCGCAGACGTCCCGGGACGCGCCGCAGAGGGCGGCGTGGGCGCAGAGCAGCTCGGTGCGGCAGTCGGCTGTGCGGGAGTGGGTGTTCATGACGCCGCCCGCCAGTTTGACCAGCTTGCCGATGTGGCCCACCAGCACCACCTCTTCGAAGTGGGATGCCGCCGCCATATCCATCGTATCCCCGATGAAGTTCGAGGTCTTGACCACCGGGATATTCTTTAGGGCAGGCATCTTCTCGTGGAGATAGTCGAGGCCGTAGTTGCCCGGGGCGAGGATGAGCCGCCGGGGGCTTCCGGCCCGAAGCGCCGCCTGCCCCATTTCCAGCTGGATGGTGTCGAGGATGGCCTGCTGGCTCATGGGCTCGACAATGCCGCTGGTGCCGAGGACGCTGAGACCTCCTTCCACGCCCATGTGGGGGTTGAAGGTGCGCTTCGCCGTTTCGGCCCCGCCCTCGATGGAGATGGTGACGTCAAAGCCGCCCGCGTACCCGGCAGATTCAGCCTCCTTTTCCAGCGCTTCCTTTATCATGGCCCGGGGGACGTGGTTGATGGCAGCTTCGCCCACGGGCTGGTCGAGACCGGGCTTTGTCACCCGGCCCACGCCCTCACCGCCGTGGATGCGCACCTCGCCGGACAGCTCGGGCCGAAGGGCGACACCGGCGATGACCGGCAGACCGGTGGTCACGTCCACATCGTCGCCGCCGTCCTTCCGGATGGCGCACTCAGCCCCCTCGCCGGACAGGCGGCAGAAGATAGGCTCTACCTCCACCACGATGCCCTTTGGGGTGCGGAGGGCCACTGTCTCGGGGGTGCGGTCGGTGAGCAGCAACCGTGCCGCGCCCGCCGCGCCCAGCGCCGCACAGGTGCCGGTGGTATAGCCGCAGCGCAGGAGCTTCTGGCCGCTGCGGACGTAGTGCTCAAAGAGCGGGCGCTTTTCCTCCGGCGCTTTTGCCTCACCGTAGAGGAATGCGTACTGCTCATCGGTCAGAGCATAAATTTTGCAGATGTTTTCCCGGGCAAAGGCCTTTTCCGGCGTCATGACGTCCGAGACGCCCGCCGCCGAGACGCAGACGACCTTGTCGGAAACCTTCTGCGCCAGCTCCAGCTCGTGGAGGCTCAGGATGACGGCCATCTTCTTGTCCCGGGCGAGGCCTTTCAGGATGGCCAGCAATTCGGCCTTGCCCTTGATGTCAAGGAAAGACGTAGGCTCGTCCAATAATATCAGCTCCGGCTGCTGGCAGATGGCCCGAGCCAGCAGGACGCGCTGGCGCTGGCCGTCGCTGATGCGGTTGAAGTCCCGGCCCGCCAGCGCCTCGGCCCCCACGAGGGCCAGCGCGGCATGGACCTGGCGCTTATCTTCTGCCGAGAGGACGCCCAGCCGCCCCGTGTAGGGGTAGCGCCCGCCGGACGCCATCTCGAAGCAGGTGGTCAGCTCGGTGCGGCGGGTGTGAGGCACCATCAGGGCCATTTTGCGGGCGCGCTCCGGGCCGGAGTAGTCCGCGAGATTTTTGCCGTCCAGCAGCACAGCGCCCCCCTGGGGGGCCAGCTGCGCTGCCAGCGTCTTGAGCAGGGTGGATTTTCCCGCGCCATTGGGGCCGATGAGGGTGAGGATGGTTCCCTTCCCGACGCCGAGGCCGATGTGCTCCATCAGGGGCGTTTTGCCGTAGCCGATGGCAAGGTCCTCGGCGCGGCAGTAAAATTTCGGATCGCTCATTCCCGGCCCTCCTGTGTCTGGCGGCGCACCAGCAGCCAGATGACCACCGGCGCACCGAAAACCGCCGTCACCGAGCTGATGGACAGCTCAGTGGGCGCGAACAGGCTGCGGGCGATGAGGTCGCAGAGCAGGCAGAACGCTGCCCCGCCCAGACAGCAGCCCGGCAGGACATAAAGGGGCTTTGCGCTGCCCAGCAGGTTCTTGACCAGATGCGGCACCGCGATGCCCACAAAGGAGATTGGGCCTGCAAAGGCCGTCACGCAGGCGGAAAGCAGGCTGGAAAGCAGCACGAGGGCCGTCGAGAAGGCCCGCACCGGTACGCCGACGCTCCTGGCGTAGCTCTCGCCCATCTGGTAGGCCGCCATGGGCTTCGAGAGCAGGAACGCCGCCGCCAGCGCGGGCAGCACCACGCAGGCCGCCGCGCCCACGTTGGCCCAGGTCATGCCGGAAAAGCTGCCCATCGACCAGTTGTGGAGATTGACGATGTTGGAGTCCTGAGCGAAGGTCACCACGATGTCGGTGACAGCCGAGCAGATATAACCGATCATGATGCCGCAGATGACGAGGATGCTCATCCGCGGCACCCGCCGGGCCACCACCAGCACAAAGGCCATCGCCGCCATCGAGCCCGCAAAGGCGGCGATGATGAGGGTGGCCGAGCCGGTGAGCAGCCCCTGCTGTAAAAACACCACCATCGTCAGGGCCACCGCCAGCTTTGCGCCGCTGGACACGCCCATGACGAAGGGGCCGGCGATGGGGTTGGCGAAGAAGGTCTGCAGGAGGTAGCCCGCCGCCGAGAGGGCCGCGCCCAGCAGCACGACCATGACCGCCCGGGGCAGACGGAGCTGGAGCACGATGCCCACGGCCAGCGCATCTTCGCCCCGGCCCAGCAGAGCCGCCGCCACCGCGCCGGGCGTCAGGGACACACTGCCCCAGAACAGGTTGAGTGCAAACAGCACCGCGACCCCCGCCGTGAGGGCGAGGTACGCGAGGCTGAGGCGGCGGGTGGTGGTCATGACAAAGCTCCTTTTTTATACGATGCGCTGTAAGAAACGGAGGGACGCCGGGTCGGGCGAGCTCTCGGTGAAGACGAGGTTCATATCCGAGATGAGGTCGGCCAGCTCCATGCTCTGCTGGAAGAGGCTCTGGGCCGTACACCAGCAGTCGCCGGACTGGACGGCCTTGAAATCTGCCAGCATCGGGCATTTTTCGATGAGCTGGTCACGGGTCTCCACGACGCCCTCGATGGTGCTGTTGTAGATGAGGACGTCGGCGTCCTTGGCCCGGGCGTAGAACGTCTCCAGCGGCAGTTTGATGGTGGACTGGGCCGACGTCTCCCCCTCGAGGTCGTCGAAGATGTAAACGCCGCCGGCCATCCCCACCATCTGGGCCACATAGTCGCTGGTGCGGCGGACGGTGATGAGGTTGTTGGTGGTGATGGAGAAGAAGGCCGCGGTCTTGCCTGTGTTCTCCTGCTCGAGGATGGGGGCCACCTGCTCCACCTTCTGGCGGAAGACCTCTTCCGCCATCTCAGTCTTATTCAGCAGGATGCCGTAGAGCTTGAGCCACTCCATCCGGGCCAGCGGGCCGCTCTCGTAGCTCGAGCGCTCCACGAGGACCGGCACGCCGAACTTTTCCAGCTGCTCCTTGACCTCGGGGTCGTGGAGCACCATGGTGTTCTCGATGGCGAGGGTGCAGCCGGCGGCAAGGATGCGCTCATAGTCCGGGGCGCTGTACTTGCCCGCGTAGGCGATGCGGCCCTCCTGCATGGCCTGTCTGGCCTCTTCCACATACCAGCCATCGGCCTTCGTGCCGGAGAGGGCGATGCTGTCCAATGCGTCCAGATGGACGAAGAGGTCCATCACCGAGGTGGAGACGAGATAAATATGATCCAGCGGCTGGCGCAGCACCACAACGTCCTCGGGCAGGTCGTCCACCTCGGCGGCCCCCTCGGGGACGACGAGGAACCGCCCGGCGTCCGGGATGTCGATCATCACATAGCCGCCCTCATAGCAGTCAGCGGAAAACTGGGCGGCATAGTCCAGCGGGTAGCTGTGGTCGAACACGAGGGATGCCGTATTGGCCGGGGCGGTCTTGTGCTGCCCGCAGCCCGCAAGGGTGAGGGCAGCGGCAGGCAGGGCTTTCAGAAAATTGCGGCGTTTCATCGTTACTTTGCCTCGATCAGAGATGCAGAGGCGAAGGTCAGCGTATACTCGATCTCATGCGGGGTGCTCATGGCGACGGTATCGCCCACCACATCCAGCGGGGTGTCGAGAGCCGCGACGGGGATCTCGAAGGTAGAGTTGCCCTCGGTGTTGGTGGGCAGGTACTTCTCGCCGTCCACCAGCATATAGTCGTAGTTGGGGCTGGACCAGACGATGGTGGCGGTCATCCTGCCGTCGGCCACGGTCAGGGCCGCAGGGCTTTCCACGGTGGCGCGGCCGGAGCCGCCCTCGAGGGTCACGTCACAGGTGTAGGTTCCGTCGGCAGGCGCTTCCGCCGCAGCAGGCTGGGCGTTGGCGACACGGACGGTATGGTCGTACCACTTGCCCTTGGAGCCGAGGATGGCCAGCTGGAAGTCCTCGTCCAGAGCCTTCACCGGGATGTCGAAGCCGTAGACCTCATCGGACAGGCCGTCGGAGTAGGTAACGGTGTCGGTGGTGGGCTGGAGCCAGTCCCCCTCGTGGGCCTCGGCGTCAGCGGCCATGCCGACGTAGAGGTTGACGATCTTCTTGGAGACGAGGCTGACGTGGAAGGTCATCTGGCCGTCCTTCACGGTCAGGGTCCCCTTGCCGTCGTTGGCCTCGTTGGCATGGAACATGGAGCTGTCGGTGTCAAAGTCGGCGGTGTAGACGCCGTCGGGCAGAGCGGCCTCTGCCGCCGGTTCGGAAGCTGCCTCGCTCACGGCAGAGGAGGCCGCAGTCTCGGAGGAAGCGGCAGAGCTGGCCGGGGCGCCGGATGCGCCGCAGCCGGTGAGAGAACCAGCCAGCACAGCGCCGGCCAGCAGAAGAGCAAATTTATGGTTCAGTTTCATGATGATATACCTCGAAGTATCTATTTTACAGAAAAGATTATAACACGCAATGGCCCGAATTCAAAGCAGGCCGAAAAAGAAATTGCCCGAAAAGGCACTCCTTTCCGGGCAATCATAAACTTATGCTCAGCCGTTCAGGGAATCGACAGCGGCCTTGGTGTGTGCGACGTAGAGCTGCTGGATGTCAGCGACCTCGCCCAGACCGGCGATCTGGCAATCGACAGAATCGAATTCGCCGGAGGCCTCGAACTGGCTCTTCCAGGAATCCTCGTCGTCGCCCGCCATATCGTTGTTGGCGTGGTCGCCTGCAACGACCATCAGGGGACGCAGGACGACCTTGGTGTAACCGGCGGCCTTGACAGCTTCGATGACGTTCTCGCAGGCAGTCTCCTCAGGCTCGCCCTCGACGGTGCCGATGAAGACATTCTTGTAGCCCAGAGCGTTCATCTGAGCCTGCATCTGGCTGTAGCTCACCTTTGCGGTGTGAGAGGTGCCGTGCCCCATAAAGACAAAAGCGGTGCCGTCCTCAGCAGCGGCGTCCAGACTGTCGAAACCGGCGGTCTTGACGGCCTCGGCGGTGATGGCCTTGGCGACAGCCTCCTTGTCGGCGTTGATGACGGTGGCATCGCTGCCCACCTCGCCCAGCAGAGGCTCGGCGATGGCGACGGACTCAAACTTATCGCGGTAGCTGTCCACCATCTCCATCATCTCGTCGTACTCCGCGCCATGCATCAGATGGGTGGGCTGGACGACCAGATTCTTCACACCGTTGGCAACAGCGCGCTCCAGAGCCTGCTCCATGTTGTCGATCTTCTCGCCGTCACGGGCCTGGATATGGTTGATGATGATCTGTGCGGTGAAGGCACGGCGGACAGACCAGTCGGGATATGCGGCCTGGATGGCGTCCTCGATGCCCTTGATGTCCGCTGCGCGGCTGTCGTTGAAGGAGGTGCCGAAGCTGACGACCAGGATCTCCTTGTCGCCGATGTTGTCCTGGTTGCGGGCGTCGTCCTTAGAGGCGTCGCCGGTGTCGCGGCCAAAGTACTCGGGGCTTGCCTCTTCGCCCTCGACCATCTCCTTCTGAGCGTCGGTCAGCGCGTCCCATGCTGCCTTTGCGGCCTCACACTGGGCGTCGGTGTTCTCGTTGCGCTCCTGCACATAGATGGCGTCGATGAGGTCTGCCACGTTCTTTGCTGCCATTTCATCAGCCTCCTCGCTGCTCACTTCGCTGGCGGCGGCAGAGCTTGCGGCGGTGCTGCCGGCGGCAGTGGAAGAAGATGCACCGCAGCCGGTGAGCACACCGGCACACAGGGCCAGTGCGGCGGCAGCGGCGGTGACGCGCTGCCAGTTCTTGTTGGTTGCCTTACGCATTGTTTGAGTCCTTTCTGTTGTGTGGAATGTACGTTTCCGATAGAAAGGGTACGAAACGGGGGTCAGCTCAAACGAAAAAAGAGCCTTTTCACCGCGCGGAAGGCACAGCAAAAAGACCCTTTGAACATTCGGGCTTTTTGGTACGACCAATTCCTCGTGATCCGGAGCCGGACGCTCCTGTACCAACAGCGGGCAGGTTTCCTGACTGAAAGCTCATCGCCCGCTGCCGCCTTCCCAGAGGCAAAGCCTCCAGTGACCGGCGCTGAGCGCCAAGGCAGCGGACTCCCTTATCACAGTGACGAGATCGCGCGGGACTCGCACCCGCTTCCCTTTTACCCTCCCGGCCGGGGACGAAGCCCCGGCGGCAGGCACCTGCTGTTTTCTATTCAGACGAGGTGAAGTATACCACACTCCGCCCTAAAATGCAATATCTCAGCCCTCCTGCGGCACGGTCCAGACCATGCCCAGCGCTTCGAGCTTTGCGATGCGCTCCGCCGTCAGCTTTTTCTCGGCACAGGCGTAGTTTTCGCGCATCCGGCGGACCCAGTCGCCGAGGCAGAAGCCGTCTTCGGTCTTATAGTTCACCGGCACCAGCAGATTGCCGTGGGCGGCGCAGTACTCTTCGGCACGGCGGAACGCCCCGGCCCACTTGGCCTCCCGGGCGTCCCACTGCATCCCGATGGCATCCAGCAGAGCGATATGCTCCGGCGTCACCTGGAACGAGTCGGGCCGGGCCTTGCGGGCAGCGCGGAGGTTCGAGATCCAGACGCCCAGACGGAAGCCGTTCTCGTCCACATATCCGGCAGGCACGAGGAGGCTGCCCTTCTTCTCGGCGTAGAGCCTGGCGCTCTGGTAGTTGTCCAGCCAGTTCTGCTCCCGCACGCTGCACGCGGGCGGCACCGGGGCGCTGAGGCGTCGGCCTTTTTCGCCCTTGAACAGCTCTCTCAGGGCCGCGCGGCGCTCGGCGGAGAGCTTTTTGCCCTCCCGCAGCATCTGCTTCTGACGGGACAGCCAGCTGCCCAGCCAGATGCCGTCCTCCGTCCGGTACTGGGCCGGAACGGCCAGACTGCCGTGCTCCTTTTTGTATCCCACGGCCAGCTCGTAGCGGTGCTGCCACGAGTCGGTCTTTTCCCAGTTCATGCCCAGCTCGTCCAGCAGAGCTTTCCGCTCCGGCGTCACCCGGGCGCTGCTGCGCTCGGGGTTCTGCCATGCGTACCGCTGGCGGGACACCCACTTGCCCAGCAGGATGCCGTCTTCGTCGATGTACTCGGTGGGAACGTCGAGGTTCCCGTGGGCGGCGTGGTACTTCACGGCGGCCTCGTAGGCGGTCTGCCACTTGCGGTCGTTCCGGTTCGTCCAGTCCACTCCCAGCGCTTCCAGCTTCTCGATCTGGGCGTCGGTCAGCACACCTTCTTTATAAGCAGCACGCTGACTGCCCAGCCAGACGCCCAGCGCCATGCCGTCCGGCGTGACATACTTGACGGGAATTTCCAGCGTGTGATTTTCCAGATAATACTGGACGGCGGCGGCATAGCTCTTCTCCCAGAGGATGCTGCCGGTGTCCCACACCATGCCCAGTGCCTCGAGGCGCTCGACGCGGTCTGACGGCAGGTTCCCGCCCAGATAGCGCTGGCGGTTATAGACGATCCACTCGCCCAGCGCAAAGCCGTCCTTATCCTTATAATGGACCGGCACCAGCAGGTCGCTGTGGCTGCCGCGGTACCGCCGGGCCGAAGCACAGCCGTTCTCCCACGCCAGCTCGAGCCGCTTTTTCCAGTTCATGCCGATTTTGTCCAGCCGGGCGGCCTGCTCGGCGGTGAGGCGTCCCTTTTTCTTTCCGGCCCGGACAAGGCGCTGGTTTTCCAGCCAGCGGCCCACGGCCACGCCCCCAAAGCGGTAGGAGCGAGGCACGTCCAGCGTCTTTCCCTCTGCCGTCATCTGCTTTGCGGCGGCATAATAGCGCTCCCAGTCGGAGTCCAGCGCGCGGCGGAGCTGCCGGTAAGCCCGGCGGCAGGCAGAAAGGGGCTCTTCCAGCGGGAAGGCTTCTGCCCCCGCCGCGCTGCACTCCTTCCGCAGCTGCTGCACACAGGTCAGCGCCTCAAAGGCCGCGCTCAGCTCTGCCACCGGCACACTGCCGCAGGCCGCAAGGGCGCGGGCCAGCATCTGCCGGTATGCGGCCGGTCCAGCGCTGCGGCGCACCAGCACCACGCCCGAGATCCCGGCCAGAGGAGCCTGCACCGCCGGGCCGTTGGCACAGACCAGCAGCCGGAGGGTGGCCGCTTCATCGGCCGCAAAGCCTTCTGTATCCTTATAAATATGCGTTCCTGCACCAAACAGCTTCTCGGCCTGCTCTGCGGTCTGCGCCGCCGCTGCATCATCCTCGCAGAGGACAAGATACCGTCCGGCAGCATCCGGGAGCCACTGCGCCAGCAGCTGTTCCACCGGCGGAAGCTTTTCTACGGCGAGGCTCAGAGCCTGATATTTCTCGGCATTTGGGTCAGGGCAGCCCGGCAGATGGAGGTTTTTCACCTCAGCACGGAGGCGGGCCATCCCATCTTCCAGCGGCCAGAGCAGGGCCGTATAGGAGGCCGGCATGGGCAGCAGGCCCTCGGCCATCGCCCCGCCCAGCGCCAGCGGCTCCACGATGGCGTCGGCCAGCATCTCCTCGGCGGCGCGGCAGCTGTCGCCCGGGGCGTCCGGCTCCCCCAGAGCCAGCAGCTTTGCCCCCGGGCAGAGGCGGAACAGGGGCTGGACACAGTCAGTCCAGTCCTTTGCGCTCATCTCCCTCCAGCCGTCCAGTACCAGCAGGCCGGGCCGGAACTCAGCCAGCGCCACCCAGCCCAGCGCATTCTGCACGGCCAGCTGCTCGCAGCTCATCAGCCGCACCCGGCCGCCCAGCGTCCGGCCCAGCCGCTTTGTCAGGGCGCGGCGCAGCTCCAGACGGGCAGCGCAGGACACCACCCAGAGCACGCGCATCTCGGGGTGGGCGTCCAGCAGCTCCCACACGATGCAGCCCTTGCCAGTACCCGCCGGGCGCACCAGCGCAACACAGTTTTTCTGCTGCAGTCCAGCCTCCGCTGCACGGCAGGCTGTTTTATTTGAATCCTGTACCAAAATCGACATATCTTATCCTTTCTGCCCCTTCCGAGGGTCCAGAAATTCGCTTTTTCTGCAAAAAAGAAACGCGCCTGCGCAAAGCCGGCTTTCCTGCCTGCGCTGCGCCTGCGTTTTTCTGCAAAAATGTTACTTTCGTGCTCTATTTTTATCATAAAAGTTTATTTCTTGTCAAGATGATTTGCGTAGATTTTTCCAAATAATTTTACATCCCCTTTTTTCCGGAAATTCCGGGGCCGTTCCCTGCTGGCCGTTGACGGCGGGGACAGTTGGTGGTAGACTTTTTTCATCGGCTCCCCTTTTGGCGGGAGACTCCCCTATTTATGATATGTGAGGTAATCGATATGAACATCATCCGCACTGAAAAAGCTCCCGGCGCCATCGGCCCCTACTCTCAGGGCTACACCGTGGGCGGTCTCGTCTTCACCTCCGGCCAGATCCCGGTAGACCCCGCCACCGGCGCAGTCGCCGAGGGTATCGCCGCACAGGCTGACCAGAGCTGCCGCAATGTGGGCGCTATCCTCGAAGCTGCCGGCGTGGGCTTTGACAAGGTGGTCAAGACCACCTGCTTCCTGGCCGACATCGCCGACTTTGCCGCTTTCAACGAGGTGTACGCCAAGTATTTCACCTCCAAGCCCGCCCGCAGCTGCGTGGCCGTGAAAGACCTGCCCAAGGGCGTGCTCTGCGAGATCGAAGCCATCGCTGAGGCCTAAGCCGCCTTTTCAGCACAAAGAGGGGCCGTCTGCACTCCATTCCGGGTGCGGACGGCCCCTTTTGTCTGCCTTCGATTCCAGTTTTTCATGCTGTCCAATTTTCCCCGCCGAAGAAATTGACTTCGTTTTTTGCTTTTGTTACAATAGAATCGAACTTTTGCAAAAGATTTCCGGCCAAATTTGAAAGAGAGGTCCCTGCCCATGTCCAATTCCCGTGTTGAAAGCCACAGCCGCGCCGAATTGCGCAACAAGATCATCAGCGCAGCCACCCTGCTCGAGATCCTGTTGTCCGGCCTCGTCCTCATCGGCCTGCTGCTGTCGATGGTGCCGCTGCTGCAGTGGATGCCCGGCCTGCTGTTCGACGGCAACGACGTCGAGGTGAGCATCTTCTTACAGCGGGCGCTGGACATCGTCATCGGCATCGAGTTCATCAAGATGCTGGCCAAGCACAGCCCCGGTTCCAGCCTCGAAGTGCTGCTCTACGCCATCGCCCGCCACATGGTGGTGGGGCACGAGTCCGCCATGGAGAACCTGCTGAGCGTGAGCGCCATCGCCCTCATCTTCATCGTGCGGAGGTTCTTCTTCGTGCCGGCCTTCGGCGCTCATCTGCCCGACGGCCACCCCGCACCCGACCTCACCCCTTCCCAGAGCGGCATCCCGGAAGATGAATTTGCCGCCCGGCTGCGCAAACACCTCAGCCGTAAGTCTGCTGAACGGGAAGAGACCATTGCCATCGAAGACCCCGCGTATGAGGACAACACCGATACCCTCTTGGAGACCGACGCGAAATAACTCTGCCAAACAGCAAAACGCCCCGCAGGACGCTCGTCGAGAGCTGCCTGCGGGGCATTTTTTTGCTTAGTTGCTCTTGTGCTTCTGGCCGAAACGGTACTCCTTGCCGTCCCGGATGCGCTGGATGTTGGAACGGTGCATCCAGATGACCATGCCGCCCATGATGGCAGCGCCGACGGTGCAGACCACCACGTCCCGGGTCGGCAGGCCGCGCATGAGGCTGTACACCAGCGTCAGCACCGGATAGGCCGCGGCCATGGTGATGCTGCCCAGCGACACCATTCCGGTGGGGACCAGGCAGACGAGGAAGATGACCGCCAGCACCGGCAGCAGCACCGGCTGGACTGCCAGAATGGCACCGGCAGCCACCAGTACGCCCTTGCCGCCCTTGAAGCCGAAGTAGATGGGCTTGGAGTGGCCCACCACGGCGAGGATGGCGGCGAGGTAGACGCCCAGATAGGGCGAGACGGCAGCGTCAGCGGGCAGATGGCCGAACAGCCACCGGCCAAGGCAGACGGCCGCGACGCCCTTGAGCACATCGCCCACCGCCGTGAGGGCAGCGGCCTTCTTGCCGAAGGTGCGCAGCATGTTGGTCATACCGGCAGCGCCCGAGCCGTGGGTGCGGACGTCGTCATGGTACAGATACTTGCTGACGAGGATGCCGGTGTCCACGCTGCCCAGCAGATAGGCTTCGGCAGCGACCGCCAGCACAATGAGAAATGCGGTCATAGAACCAGTCTCCCTTCCTTATATGTCCTTCGCGCCCACCTCGCCGGAGCCGCGCTCACGCACGACAAGGCGGATGGGGGTGTGCTCCAGACCGAAGTTCTCGCGGATCTGGTTGATGATATACCGCTGATAGCTGAAGTGGAACAGGTGCTTTGCGTTGACGAAGGCCACGAACGTCGGCGGACGGGTGGAAGCCTGGGTCAGGTAGAAGATCTTCAGGCGGCGGCCCTTGTCGCTGGGCGGCTGCATCCGAGCGGTGGCACGGGCCAGCATCTCATTCAGCACACCGGTGGGCACGCGGGCGCCGTTCTGGCTGTCCACGTCGCGGATGAGCTGCATCAGCTTGTTGACGTTGTAGCCGGTCTGGGCCGAGATGAAGATGATGGGAGCGTAGCCCATGAAGCTGAAGCACTCGGCATAGCCCCGGCGCTGCAGTTCCATGGTGTTGGTCTCCTTGCCCTCCACGGCGTCCCACTTGTTGACGACGATGATGCAGGCTTTGCCCTGGTCGTGGGCGTAGCCGGCCACCTTGCTGTCCTGCTCGGTGAAGCCGACGGTGGCGTCCACGAGGATGAGGGCCACGCGGCTGCGCTCGACGGCGGCCAGTGCGCGGACGACCATGTAGCGCTCGAGGCCGTCGGTGATGTTGCTGCGCTTGCGCAGACCGGCGGTATCGGTGAAGATGAACTTTCCGTAAGCGTTGTCCACGGGGGTGTCGATGGCGTCGCGGGTGGTGCCGGCCTCGTTGGCCACGATCATGCGGTTCTCACCGAGGATGCGGTTGGTCAGGCTGGACTTGCCCACATTGGGGCGGCCGATGATGGCGACGGGGATGCGGTCTTCCTCCACGACGGTCTCACTGAAATCGAGGTGGGCGCAGACGGCGTCCAGCAGGTCGCCGGTGCCGTGGCCGTGGACGGACGAAATGGGCATGACTTCGTCGAAGCCGAGGTTATAGAACTCGTAGAGCTCCATGGGGGTCTCGCCCACATTGTCGCATTTGTTGACGGCGAGGATGATGGGCTTGTGGCTGCGGCGCAGCATATGGGCCACGTCCTCGTCGGCGGCGGTCAGGCCGTTGCGCACGTCCACCACCATGATGATGCAGTCGGCAGTGTCGATGGCGATCTGGGCCTGCTCGCGCATATGGGCCAGAATGCCCTCGGTGGCCTTGGGCTCGATGCCGCCGGTATCCACCAGCAGGAACTCGTGGCCGCTCCACTCGCAGTTGGCAAAGATGCGGTCGCGGGTGATGCCCGGGGTATCCTCCACGATGGCCAGACGCTGGCCGCAGAGCTTATTGAACAGGGTGGACTTGCCCACATTGGGGCGGCCCACCACAGCAACGATCGGTTTGCTCATAGGGGGTTCCTCCTTTCACAAAAGGGGTAAAATTACGGTCTTCTCCGGCGGGCGATATGCAGGCCGCTGCGCAGCAGGGCCTTGGCCTCGTCGCCGCCGCCGGTGGGCAGGACTTCCACCTTTACGCCGAGCCGCTGGCCCAGCTGCTCGATGGTCATATCATCGAGGAAGGTGTCCTTCTCCTCCCGCAGCATCACGGCGGGCACGCCCAGCGTGCCGCTGGACAGCCGGCCCTCGCACTGGGCGATGATGTCGGTCGCCGTGACGAGGCCCGCCACGCCGACGTTGCCGCCGAAGAAGTTATTTTTGATGGGATGCACTTTCACTTCTATCATGGGGTACTGGCGGCGCAGCTCGTCCATCATCTCGGTGATGAGGGGCGCGGCCATGGTGCCGGTGACGACATCCATCTTTTTGGTGCCATAGATGCGGTGGGGCTTTTCCAGCTCGGCCAGAAATTCCTCCCGGAAGAGGCTCATCATGCCCACGCCGTTTTCCAGCTGGTCGTAGTCCTCATAGAACTCCGGCTCCGGGATAGGGCGGCCGGCCTTGAGGTACCACTCATCGCTGGGGTAGATGATGCGCTTGCCGTGGCGGCGCTTGCACTCGTCGCCGAACTCTTCCATGATGTCGATGACGGCGGCGCTGGTCTCAGCGTCGTAGGGCGTCTGCTTGAAGAGGTTCTGGCGGTAATCCGTCACGCCGCAGGGGACTGCCGCCACGCTCTGCACCATCGGGGTCAGCTCCAGCAGGTCGGTGAGGGTGCGGCGGAGCTCGTCGCCGTCGTTGATGCCCCGGCAGAGCACCAGCTGACAGTTGACGGCGATGCCGCCTTCCACCAGACGGGGCAGATACTTCAGCACCTCGCCGCCCCGTTTATTCGCCAGCATCCGCACGCGGAGCTGGGGATTGGTGGTGTGGACCGAGATGTTGATGGGCGAGATGTGCATCTTGATGATGCGGTCGATCTCGTGGTCCTGCATGTTGGTCATGGTGATATAGTTGCCGAACAAAAAGGA
>ENA-UEPI01000495-UEPI01000495.1-human-gut-metagenome-genome-assembly--contig:-NODE-495-length-29425-cov-504.129549_pt1 | contig 29425 bp, 19 predicted proteins | sample MGYA00242899_ERZ507914 | MGnify/ENA primary metagenome ERZ507914 (study PRJEB26167, sample SAMN06115442) | human gut metagenome | host: Homo sapiens | place: China:Chongqing | collected 2015-07-28...
ATGTACAATAAAATGAATTTTGTCGCTTTGCAAGCAAAATCCCACTAAACCCTATAGGTTGCGGATTTGAGGTTTATGTCTTTTTGTTAGTTATTAGTTACTTTTTTGTAGAAGAGGGCAGGGTAGTGTAGAGTGTAGCTTCAAAAGCCTTACGGCATCACTCCGACCGATTACTCGCACGGGTGATGCCGTAAGGCTTTTTATCGTATGTGTTATGCTTGGTGCAGCGGAGGCCAGAGACCTCCGCTACTGTTTTTATATTGCGGTTTACAATCCGAGCTTGTAAACCTTCATGTTCTTAACTTCTGATTTGCCTCCTTCGGCGTACACCTTTATATTATTGTACGGAGCGGTGGGGAACACGAGGTTGGTCATTGCGATGCGACCGCCGTCGACGAACAGCTCTACGGAGCACTTGTCGACGAAGATGTCGAGATGGTAGCTACGCTTCTCAGCTCCGCAGAGCGAGAGAGGCGCCCATGTGCCGAGAGCGAAGTCGTTCTTGTAGTTCACTACGAGATCCTGCGAGAGCTTGCCCTTCATCTCGCCCGCAGCCTCTGCGCGCTTCTCGATGTCGTGACGCTCTGCGCGCTTGCCGAAGTCGGTAAGTCCGCTTTCAGAGCGGTCCATGACGATGCGCTTCTGCTTCAGGTCGAGATAGATAACGGTGCGCTCCTCCTTGTCGTTATAGAGCGAGATGCCCACAACGTCAGAGTTCTCGGGCGCAACGTCAGCCTCCAGCTCGAATGCACCGTCGTTGCTGGCGAAGAGACCGCGCTTGATAAACGGATTGGCGTTGTCTACGCTCACGCTGCCCAGCTCCTTTGTCTGCTTGCGCAGCTTGCGAGCCTCGTCAACGACGTTAGCCGACATGTAAACCTCGCCGTTGTTAGAGAACAGCTTCAGTTCGCGCGGCAGAGCGTTTGCACCACGGTTCTGCTGGATAGGAGTTACGTTGGCGTACTGCCAGTTGCTCATCCAGGGCACAGCCACAATGCGCTCGCCGAGGTTAGAGAATGTAACCGTTGCGTAGTGGTCCTTACCCCAGTCGAGCCACTTTACTGTAGAAGGCTTCGAGTCGCACTTGAACTCCTTGCCGTCAAATTCGCCTACGAAATATTGCGTAGCCGAGCCACCGAAGACGAAGCCCGGGTTGATATTCACGATCATGACGTACTTCTGGTTGTTCTTGTCGCCGTCAACCGGCAGCTGGAAGAAGTCAGGACACTCGAACTGGTTGGGCTGTGCGCCGAAGCCCTCGCCCCACTGGCTGACATACTTCCACTTCTTGAGGTTCTTCGACTGGTAGAAGCGCATGTTCTTGTCGGCAGAGACGATCATGTACCACGACATTGTAGGCTCATACCAAAATATCTTCGGGTCGCGGAAGTTCTCCAAGCCGTCGAAGGGCGTCACGACGGGGTTGTTCTTGTATTTTGTGAAGGTGCGTCCGTTGTCCTTGCTGTAAGCCATGCACTGCACCTGCACTTGCTTGCCGTCGCGTACGGAGTGCGATGTGTAGAACGCCACGATAGTGTTCTTGCCGAAGCCAGCCGTGTTGCGAGTGTCTACCACTGTGCTGCCAGAGAAGATGTGTCCCATCGGGTCGCGCGAGATGGCTGGGTCGAGATGCTGCCAGTGTACGAGGTCGCGGCTCACAGAGTGGCCCCAGTGCATGTTGCCCCACTTAGAGCCATACGGGTTGTACTGGAAGTAGAGGTGGTATTCGCCGTCCTTATAGGTCAGACCGTTCGCGTCGTTCATCCATCCGTAGAGCGGAGTGTGATGGTAGACGGGGCGGTAGTAGTCGGTGTTGCGTGTGTCGAACGTGTCGGAGAGCTTCAGCTCTTTCAGAGCCTGCGCATCCTTAGCGAGACCAACGATTTTTACGACAGCCTTCTTGCCTTTCGAAAGTTCGAACGGCACGCTGTAGTCGGTCTTGCTGACAGCGAGGCGAACGTCCATCCATGTGTCGGTCTTCTTGCCGTTGTCGAGCAGCACCTGAGCCTCGGGGCGGTTCTCCTCAACCGGCAGGATGAGATACTTGGTAGGGTTGGTCACAGTGACGATAGCAGTATCGCCAGCGAATGTTGTCTTGATTGTTTGAGCCGAGGCTGCTGTAGAAGAAAGAGCCAGAACTGCAAGGAAAAGTTTTGTATTCATTTTGTGATATTTAGCCCCTCCCCATCCCTCCCCATCGGGGAGGGGGTTAAGGGAAATGTTATTGTTAGTGTAAATATTGTTGTTTGCGGCTCCCTCCCCGACGGGGATGGCGGGGTGGGGCTTTAGATCTTCAGACTTGCTGAGAACTCCACGGTGAACGGACGCAGATAAGAGCCGGTCATGAGCTGGTTCTTGATGCCCTTTGCCTCGTCCTTTGTGATAAGCTCTGCGCCGGCGATAGAACCCTTGGCGCCAGTCTGGTTGAGGAAGTTGACTACGGTGCAGCCGAGCGAGAGTCGCTTGTTAGCCTGCCAGTTGAGTCCGCCGAAAGTCTCCCAGTGGCCGTTGAAGTAGTATGCCTCGTTGATGTTCGCATAAGTCTTTGAGAAGTAGCGGAACGAAGCCCAGAGCTTCAGTGTCGGTGTAATCATGTAGCTCGGGTCGAGCTCCAGGAGCACCTGCGGCACCTCAGCCACGATGTTGCCTGTGGCGTTGATCTTTCCCTCGTAACCACTTGAGAACTTCACGCTTGTCTCGTACTTCTTGTACGTAGGCTTCTGATAGGTGAAGAGGAAGTGGAAGTCGAAGCCCTTGAACGGGTGTGCCACAACGTCAGTCGTCCATCCCCATGTCTGTATGTCGTATGTGAGCGGTGCAGCCTTTATCTCGCCGTCGTGCTGGAGGTTGAGCGTAGAGTTGTTGTTGCTCTTCGAGATGTACGAGAAGAGCGATGTGAGGCTCAGCCACTTGTTGTTGAAGTAGATGCCGGCGCGACCCAGCGGCACCGAAATCTTGTCGGTGTTAGGCATTGAAGCCGGTGCGAAGGTAGAGATGTTCGGGTGCTGCACGATATAGGTGAAGTCGCCGGTGAAGCCGAAGCTCTTTGTCAACTTGTATGTCAGTGCCGCTGTGAAGTCGTAGTTCAGCCAGTCGTACTTCATGTTTACCGGGGCAATTTTCGTGCCATCAGCTGCCGTTGTGCCAAGATAGTAGTCGGCGAAGCGTCCCACGTACTCGCCGTCGGCGTTCTTCACCGCCGCGTTCTCGCCCTTCAGACGCTGCCACTCGATGCGCGCGCCGTAGTAGGCGTTGAGCTTCGGCGTGATGTCCCAGTCGTGAGTGAGGTAGAGCGCGAGCTTGTTCTCGTGACCCTTGTAGTATTCAGACGCGTTCTTGTTGAAGTCGTAGAACACGCTCTGTGTCTTGTTGGCATCCCAAAGGCGCACGGCGTAGGAACCGTCCTCGGGCACGCTCTGGTCGTACATGGTAGTGTTAGAGCAGTAGTCGATGTTGTAGAACCACTCGTTCATGCCCACACGCAGCGTAGATGTGCTGAAGCTCTTCGAGAGTTCGGAAGTGAAGAGCAGCTCGTCGATAGTGCCGGCGTTGAGGCACGACATGCGAGTCTGCACGTAGCGTCCGTCGTACTTCTGCTGAACACCCATTGCGTCGCTATACATATAATTATATGCGCTTGCGTTGTCGCCCTTCGTGTCGATGAGCTGCATCGGTGTCTGATAGACGAATGCGCCGCGTGCATGGTCGTAGCGCACGGATGTCTTCCAGTTGAAGCCGTCGCCGAAGCGCAGGTTGTTCAGCAGCGACACCTCCGACGAGCGGTTCTCGTCGTAGTCGTAGAGCGAAGTCTGCTTCAGTTCGCCGGTGCGCATGTCGCGGTAGGTGATGTTGGCGTCCTTCGGCAGATAAGACGTAGTGCCGAGCTTGAACTTGCCGAACTCCTTAACAGAACCGTCGCCCACGTATATGAACGGAGCCGACTGCGTAGCGTAGTTGTACACGGGGTGCGAGTTGCTGTACTTGTACATGGCTGTCAGTTCGCCTCTGCCCTCGGCATAGCGCTTTGTGAGCGCCGCCTTGTAGATCTGTGTGCGGTCCTGATACTGCGTAGAGCGCAACTTGAATGTGCCCGGGTCGAAGTCCTGGTAGGCGCTCACGCTGTAGAAGAGGTCTTTAGCCAAAGAGCCGTTGAGGTTGAGCGACATCTCCTGCAGTCCGAAGTGGTTGGTCTTGTAGTTGAGCACACCCTGGAAGCCCTCCTTGCCGAGCTGCGTCTGCGAGTTGACGGCGTAACCGATGTTGCCGGTGGTGATGGCTGTCTCCGAAATCTTCAGCAATCCGACGTGCGAGAGACTCGCGTCCGAACGCCATGTAGCGTTGACGGGGTGGGGGTTGGTGGCGTAAGTGACGGGCAGTCCGTTCTCCAGCACGTTCACGTCGGCAGACGGCAGACCGATCTGTATCTCTCGCGGGCCGTTTGCGCTTGCCGCGTTGAGCATCACGTTGCGGTCGCCCTCCTCCTTTGAGTTGGAAGACTTGGATGTACCATTTTCTTTTTGTGCGTTTGCTGCAATCGCCATAACAGAAGCGAGAGCAATCGCCGAGAATCTTTTGTAGTTTTTGGAATACATAATGTATGAGGTTTTAGTTATTTCGACGCTGCAAAATTATAAAGTGTTTCGTTCTGAGGATTTAAAAATACGTTCATAGGAGTTGAAATTTGTTTCATGCAACAATAGTTCAAGCTAATGAACGAAATATCGCATTACCGCAGACAGGTAACGCTGTGCAAGAGTTTGTAGCAAGAATGTTTCATCTTTAGCAATTATGTTGCGCAATGCGATTTTTGCAAGTCTATGCAACATAATTTTTGTTCTGCTTCGCAGTTTCTGTGTAATTTTGCGGCAGAAATTAATTCTCAACTCAACTAATAACTAAAAGTTTCATACGCAATGAACAATTCCAATCAAAGCAAACTGACACTCATCCCGGTGATGATTGCCTTCTTCACTATGGGCTTCGTCGACCTGGTCGGTGCGGTTTCAAACAACATGCAGGAAGACTTCGGACTCTCCGACTCTGCTGCAAACTTCTTCCCCTCGCTCGTGTTCTTCTGGTTCCTTATCTTCTCTGTGCCTACGGGCATGCTCATGAATAAGATAGGTAGAAAGAAGACCGTGCTGCTCTCAGTAGTAATTACAACATTGGCTGTGTTCCTGCCGCTCTTCGACAGCTTTATGCCTACAAAGGAGAGCCAGCTTTGGCTGATGTACATCTCTTTCTCGCTGCTCGGCATCGGCAACGCCATCATGCAGACCGGCATCAACCCACTCGTGACGATGCTCGTTAAGGGTCACTTGGCTTCGACGCTCACCTTCGGTCAGTTCGTTAAGGCTATCGCTTCGTTCATCGCTCCGCTCATCGCGGCATGGGGTGCTACTACTACAGCTCCTATCCTCGGACTCAGCTGGCGCATCCTCTTCCTCCTCTTCTTCGTGATAGGTATGGTGGCTACGCTGTGGCTCGGCATGACACACATCGAGGAAGAACCCATCGAAGGCAAGGCTTCCGGCTTCGCCGACTGTCTGAAGATGCTCGGTTCGCCTATCATCCTGCTCTCGTTCGTCGGCATCATGTGCCACGTGGGTATCGACGTAGGTACTAACGCCGTTGCACCGAAAGTGTTGTTCGAGCGTCTTGGCGGCGCCGGCGACTCGCTCAGCCAGTTCGAGTACGCTACGTCAATCTACTTCGCATTCCGTACGCTCGGCTGCTTCACCGGTTCAATCCTTATGCGCAAGCTCAATATCCGCACCTTCTTCACAATCATCGTGCTGATGATGGCGCTCTCTATGGTCGGCTTGGTGTTCGGCACAGAGAAGTGGGAGCTTTGGGCTGCTATCGCTCTCGTAGGCTACGGCAACTCTAACGTGTTCTCTATCGTGTTCTCGCAGGCAATGCTCTCTGCTCCGGAGAAGAAGAACGAGGTTTCGGGCCTTATGATCATGGGTCTGTTCGGCGGTACCGTCTTCCCGCTCCTCATGGGCTTCGCCAGCGACGCTGCAAAGGCTGCCGGCGCTCAGTATCCGCAGGTTTGGGCTGCTGCTGTGATGGCTATTGGCGTGCTCTATCTGCTCAGCTATATACCTAAAGTAAAGCAGAACTAATTTAAAAGTAAAAAAGTAAAAGAGTAAAAAAGTAAAAAGCCCCTCCCAACCCTCAAGCCCCTCCCAACCCTCCCCGTCGGGGAGGGCTTAGTTAGCCTAAAAATGCTTAGAAAGGCTTAGTTTTCCTTGGCTTAGAAAGGCTTAAAAAGGCTTAGTTCGGCTTAAAATGCTCGGCTTATTCAAAAAAAACAATAACTAAAAACAATAAAACTATGGAAAAGAAATATGTAGTAGGACTCGGCGAGGCACTCTGGGACGTGCTTCCTGAAGGTAAGAAACTTGGTGGTGCACCGGCTAACTTCGCGTTCCACGCCGGTCAGTTCGGCTTGAACTCAATCGCTGTGAGCGCTCTTGGTGAGGACAAGCTCGCTGACGAGACCGTGCAGCAGCTCGAGGAGAAGGGCTTGCAGTATTGCATGCCGCGCGTGCCTTATCCAACCGGCACCGTGCAGGTGAAGCTCGACGACGAGGGCATACCTACATACGACATAAAGGAGAACGTGGCGTGGGATAACATCCCGTTCACTGACGAGGTGAAGGCTATTGCCGAGAACACAAAGGCTGTGTGCTGGGGCTCGCTCGCTCAGCGCAACGTGGTGAGCCGCGAGACAATCTACAAGTTCCTCGACGCTACACCTGCCGATTGCATGAAGATATTCGACATCAACCTGCGCCAGGACTTCTATACAAAGGATGTTATCTGCGAGAGCATGAAGCGCTGCAATGTTCTTAAGATCAACGACGAGGAGCTTGTGCTCATCGGCAGAATGTTCGGCTATCCGGGCTTGGACATCGAGAACAAGTGCTGGCTCATCCTTGGCAAGTACGACCTCGATATGCTCGTGCTCACCTGCGGCGTAAACGGCTCGTACGTGTTCACACCAGGCGAGATGTCGTTCCAGCCCACACCGAAGGTTGAGGTGGCTGACACCGTTGGCGCTGGCGACTCGTTCACGGGCACCTTCTGTGCTTCTATACTCGCCGGAATGCCGGTGACTGAGGCTCACGAGCGCGCAGTGAGAGTGAGTGCATACGTCTGCACGCAGAACGGCGCAATGCCCGTACTGCCTGAGGAGGTGAAGTAAAGCTCCTCTCTAAATTTGTTGTTAGAGTTAGAAGCCGGAGGCATCGTTGCCTCCGGCTTTTTCGGTTATATATTTTATGTATTGGCGTTGCGTTTCAGATTAAAGCAGTAACTTTGCAGCTAAATAGGAGGTATGGGCATCTTGCCCATACCACGCACCCACAAATGCACCCACAAACGCTTTTAAAAGTAAAAAATAAAGAAGTAAAAGGTATATGAAATCAATAAGCCGCATCCTTAAAGGCAACCCTACAGTGACAGAGAGCACGGTCTATTCTGTGCTCGTTATCTGCTGTATCTCCCACTTTCTGAACGACATGATACAGTCGATCATTCCGTCTATCTATCCTATCCTCAAGGACAAGTTCGACTTCTCGTTCGCGCAGATCGGCATCATAACGCTCGTCTTTCAGATGACATCCTCCATTCTGCAGCCCTTCACCGGACTGTCTGCCGACCGCCATCCGCGCCCCTATGCGCTCTCCGTCGGCATGTGCTTCACGCTCGCCGGACTGCTCATGCTTGCGTTCGCCGAGAACTATCTGCTCATACTGCTGGCTGTGAGCGTCGTGGGCTTTGGCTCGTCCATGTTCCACCCTACGGCGTCGCGCGTGGCTCAGTTGGCATCGGGCGGCAAGAAAAGTCTCGCACAGTCTATCTTCCAGGTGGGCGGCAACGGCGGTTCGGCGCTCGGTCCGTTGCTCGCAGCGCTCATCATCCTGCCCTTCGGACAGCACGCCATATCGTGGTTCGCCATAGCCGCCCTGCTCGCAGCACTCATCATGGTGCGCCTCGGAGCGTGGTATAAAGCCCGCCTGCAGTACGCCGTGAAGCATCCGCGCAAGGCGGAAGTGCTGAACACGCACATCTCCCGACGCGCAAAGTATGGCGCATTGCTCATACTCATCCTGCTCGTCTTCTCGAAATACTTCTACACATCCTGCATCACGAGCTACTTCACGTTCTACCTCATCGACAAGTTCGGCGTCTCGGTGCAGGCTTCGCAGATATGTCTCTTCGTGTTCCTCGCCGCCTTCGCCATCGGCACGCTCGCCGGCGGCGTGTTCGGCGACCGCTTCGGACGCAAGTACGTGATATGGTTCTCCATCCTTGGCGCGGCTCCGTTCGCCCTCGCCATGCCCTACGTCAGTCTGACGTGGACCATCGTGTTCACCTTCCTCTCCGGACTCATCATCGCCTCGGCGTTCTCCTCGATAGTGGTCTACGCCACCGACCTCATGCCCGACAAAGTAGGACTCATCGCCGGCATTTTCTTCGGTCTTATGTTCGGACTGGGTGGCATCGGTTCGGCGTTCTTCGGATGGCTCGCCGACAAGACCAGCGTGGAGTTCATCTTCAAAGTGAGCGCCTTCCTGCCGCTGCTCGGCATAATCGCCGGACTGCTGCCCGATACGCAGAAGAAGTAGTGCTTTTAAACTCTCCAATACACTTTTCCTACATTTTTGATACTTCAAAAATACACTTTTCCTGTATTTTTGAAGCATTAAAATTACACTTTTCCTATAAACAAGTAAATGCAGTAAATAGACATGAAAAAGACAATACCAGTTATAGGTATGGCGTGCGTTGTCTGCGCCGCCAACGTAGAGAATACGCTCCGTAAGTTGCGAGGCGTCAACTCGGCTACAGTAACTCTGTCTACACGCACGGTGCTTGTAGACTACGACCCAGACGTGATTACGCTCGACGATATGAAGCGCGAGGTGAGCAACGCCGGCTACGACCTCGTGGTGGAGAACGACCGCAACGCCGAGGAGATTAACCGTCGTGAATACACGCTGTTGCGCCGCCGTACGCTGCTTTCGTGGCTGTTCGCCGCGCTCACGATGTACTTCGGCATGAGCGGCGACGGAACGTTCAACAACCAGATTTGCCTCATACTCGCTCTCTTAAACATGTTCTACTGCGGCAGACGCTTCTATGTGTCGGCGGCAAAACAGATAACGCATCGCACGGCGAACATGGACTCGCTCGTGGCGCTGAGCACGCTCATAGCGTTCCTCTTCAGCACGTTCAATACGTTCTTCGGCGAGGCGGTTTGGGGCACACGCGGCATAGAGTGGCACACCTACTTCGACGCTTCGGTGATGATAATCACGTTCGTGCTCACCGGTCGGTGTCTTGAGGAAAAAGCGAAGGACAGCACGGCGAGCAGCATACGCCAGCTCATGGGCATGCAGCCCAAGACAGCGCGCATCGTGACGCACGAGAAGATGGAAGGCACCGACGACTATCGCATGGAGGAGGTGCCTATCTCGACGATTCAGATAGGCGACACGATAGAGGTGCGCGCCGGCGAGAAGATTCCGGTGGACGGCGTGGTGTGTGCGGCTGAGAGTTTCATGACTGCCGATGCGGCGTACGTAGACGAGGCTATGATAAGCGGCGAACCTACACCGGCTATGAAGAAAGCAGGCGACACCGTGCTCGCCGGAACCATACCGAGCCAGGGCAAGCTGCGTATGCGTGCGCGACAGATTGGCGAGAACACAGCTCTTGCGCACATCATACGCATGGTACAGGAGGCTCAGGGCAGCAAGGCTCCCGTGCAGCGCATCGTAGACCGCGCCGCACGGGTGTTCGTGCCGACGGTGGCTGCCATCGCGCTGCTCACGTTCTGCGTGTGGTGGGCTGTAGGAGGCAACGCCGCACTGCCACACGCTATTCTCTCGGCTGTGGCAGTGCTCGTCATAGCCTGCCCCTGCGCAATGGGATTGGCTACGCCGACGGCACTCATGGTGGGCATCGGCAAGGCGGCGCAGAAGCAGATTCTGATAAAGGACGCGTCGGCGCTGGAGAACCTGCATAAGATTCGGGCACTCGTCGTCGACAAAACGGGCACGCTCACCATTCCAAACCCGAACATTGACTTCACACGCCCGTCTGACATACCGCTCGAAGAGCGCGAAACGCTGAAGCCTAACGCCAAGGAGGCGATGGCGCAGCTGCAGTCGGCTGGCATCGAGGTGTACATGATGAGTGGCGACAAGGAGGAGGCAGCGCACTATTGGGCTGCTGAGGCTGGCATACGCAACTATCGCAGCAAGGTGCTGCCAGGCGACAAGCAGGCGCTTGTGCAGCAACTTCAGAGCGAAGGCAAGCGCGTGGCTATGGTGGGCGACGGCATCAACGACACGCAGGCACTCGCCCTCGCCGACGTTGGCATAGCCATCGGTCGCGGCACAGATGTGGCGATGGACGTGGCGCAGATAACACTGATGGGCGACGACCTCATGGCGCTGCCTGAAGCCGTAAAGCTCAGTAGACGTACCGTGCGCATGATATGGCAGAATCTCTTTTGGGCATTCGTCTACAACCTCGTCTGCATACCGCTCGCCACCGGCGTCCTACACATCTTCGGTGTCGACTTTCAGATAACGCCGATGTGGGCAAGCGCGCTGATGGCGTTCTCAAGCGTAAGCGTAGTGCTCAACTCGCTGCGCCTGCGCTACGCATAGCGGATTGTTTACCGGACAGCAATAATTTATAATTTGTCATTACGCAACAGCTTTCCCCAACACTACAACAACCCCTTAATAAACTGAGCACAGCTTTTGCAGATTCTCTTCGAAGTGTTCTTTGTCGATGGCGCTGTTCTTTAGTGTAGAGCGATAGTTGTATATTGTTTGTAGCGAGTATGAGAGGATGCCGGCAATCTTAGGACTTTCCGTTACGCCCAGTCTTACCAAGGCTGCTACACGCAAACTTGGAGTCAGCTCATTGTCTTCCTTAAGCTCGATTTGTGCCTCGGGTATCAGCAGTGAGTTCAGTTCATTTACAAACGAGGGATAGAGCGAGAGGAAGATTTTGTCGAACTGCGAGAAGAAGCTCTGGCTCTCCTCTGTGCCTCGCTTTGAAGATGAGAGAATGCTCAGCAGTTCGTTCTGCTGATTGGCTTTAATTTTACGTATTACCAGTTTGCGCTGACTGTCCAACCGCTCAATATACTGATAGCAGAGCATGATAAAGGCATTAGCCATCAACTCACGCTTTGCGTTGGTGTTTTCAAGCTCATCATTTGCGTCCCGAAGTGCTTTGTTTGAGTCCTTAAGCTCATCGTTTGAGCCCTTAAGCTCGTTGTTAGAGTCTTTAAGTGCTTTGTTGGAGTCTTTAAGCTCGTTGTTAAAGTTCTTAAGTTCATTGTTATTGTACTTAAGTTCATTGTTGTTGTATTTAAGCTCATCGTTAGAGTCCTGAAGTGCTTTGTTTGAATTCATTAGCTCATCATTAGAGTCTTGAAGTGCTTTGTTTGAACTCATTAGCTCATCATTAGAGTCCTGAAGCGCTTTGTTTGAGCCTTTAAGTTCATCGTTAGAGTCTTGAAGTGCTTTGTTTGAGCCCTTAAGTTCATCATTAGAGTCCCGAAGAGTTTTGTTTGAACTCGTCAGTTCGTCATTTGAGTCCCGAAACGCTTTGTTAGAGCTTATCAGTTCATCGTTTGAGTCTTGAAGAGCTTTGTTGTCCTTTAGCTGTTGTTTGTTGGTAGCGCTCAACTCTTCAGTCAAGGCTTTCAGTTCCTTCTCCGACAGTTTCAACAAATCTTTTTTCCGGTTGACGTACACTACTGCTGCTGCAATGACAACCAACAGCACAAGTATACATATTATCGTCACGTTTTTCCAGATGGCTTCCTTTTGGAGCTTTTCATTGTAAGCTGACAATATTACATGCAGGTTGGTATACAGCTCTACCCGTTGCAGACGACTATTGTATGCATGTGCGTCTTTCAATGTTTGATTGATATATTTCCGGGCTTTGTCAAGATCATTTTTGTTTTTATAAAGCAACAGAGCAACATCCTGCAATGCCAGACTCTCATTGTTAGCCGACATTACATCGCTAATGGCAGCAAGCAGCAGACAACGCCTCTGCTGCTCCCACAGTTTATTGTCGCCGTAAGCCTTTGACAGAGCGTATGCCGCCCTGCCGTACATGCGGTTTTCGGGTCCGAACATTTGCATTGCCTTATTCAATGAAGCACTAATCTCATTGATACTCCTGCCTGAGTAAAAGAGGTTAATACCCTTCATGTAATAATACATTGCACTATTCTTCGGACAGTAGTATAGTGCCTTGCCAATATATTCCTTGAACAGTTCGTTATAATGTTGGCTGAACTCCATTTTCTGACAACAGGCATTCAGATTGTAATAGAGTGAACTCTGGGCGCAGTAGAAAAGGAAATTTTGCTTTGGATCGGATTGTGATATCTCGATTTTGTCCAGACTTTCCTTCGCCTCAATATAGAATCCTCGTTCAATCAGCAGACTTGCCTTTGTAATCAGGAATCGGTTGCAATAATCAGAATTGCCAGTCTGTTTGGCAAGGCTTATTCCCCTTTGGACATACACCATTGCCGAGTCGTAAACGTATGGGCTATACTCGTTTGCCAACTGTTCATATATGCGTAGCTTGTCTGCCGGGTTGGTCACGAATTTAGCTCCAAGCTTAATGTCTTTTAGCCTTTTTTCTTTTATGACATCATAATCCGCACTATGGGCTATTACTGAGTCTAATCTTTCGTAAAGTTTGTTATTGTCTGCGCGAGCATTAATGATCGACAGACAGATAGTTATGGTCAATATCAATGTCCTCATAGGTCTTTGAATATTTAGATCTTCCTTTTTTATCTACAAATTTATAGATTTTTTATTAGATATATTATATGTATTTTCTACTTTTTTAAATCGTTTTTTTCCGATTCTTACTTACCCCCCCCATTTTACGTTGTGTAAGTTGCTGTTTATCTGGTAGTTGTGAATTTCTCATATTACTCATACTTACTTGAAGCTTACTCAATGCACTTTAACCTCCAGAATGTATATACCTTTGCACCGAAAATTTTGAGAGGCGCAAATTCCGAATTTAGAAGAAACGTTTTGATTGAAATAATAATACGTATAATACGATAAAATCAAAAAAACTTTTTTAATGATGTCAATGAGATTTTTCAGGAAAATTTGTTTTGTCGTAACTCTCTTGCTTTTGGCTATGCCAATGGTTGCCGCAACCGCAAATGGTGTTGACAAAAGCGAAAAGAAGGTTTGGCAAGATTCAGATCCGTCTAAGGAGAATTATTTTAACAACCGTCGTGCTCTCGTAGGACCGGGTTGTATGATCAACAGCCTTTTCGATGGCGTTAAACTGCTATCAGGAACAAAAGACCTTCAGAACATTTGTAATGATAATTTGGATGATTATGCTACGATTCCAGCTCTTGCTGATGTTACCGTTTTAGGAAGTCCTATTATCAGCGTTAAGGACAATCAGCATTATTATGCTGGTGGTACAGAGGCTGGTTTTGTCATTTGTGCAAAATCAGAGGCAAGCATCCTTACTCTCGATTTAGCACAGTTCTATAAGATTCAGTTCCTTAAGGACGGAGAAAAAGTAGACAAGCCCCAGTCGATCTCTACCGGTAAGTCTGTCACTGGTCTTGGACTGTCGCTGTTGACAATCCCTGGTTCTGACCAGATCAACAAATTGTATATGGCAACTGCCCCTGGCAATTTTGATGAAATCAAGCTCGTTCAGTGTGGAGTTGATGCTAAATTGGGTACTGCTATAAATATCAAGTATGCGTTTGTAGGTAAGGCTCGTGAGTATACTATTACCAATAATAAGGAGAATGGTATTTCTAAATACGCTGAAGAGCAGGGTAGAAAGACGTTTACTCTGGATGCGCAAGGCAATAAGCCAACTCACACATTAGGTGAGGTGTCACGTGGTGCTGTGATTGATGAGAAACTTGACAATGGCTATGCTGCTGTTGTAGGAGCAGTAGTTCCAGTATCAACTCCTGTTACTGTTGTTGCCAAACCAAGTGATGGCAAGGAAGCATTCCCTAAGGAAACAGAAGTGGGATTCAAGTTTAATGGATTTAATCTCGCCAATCTTTCGGTAGGCTCTGGCGTTGAACTCACACTTTTCAACAAAGAGAATAAAGAAATAGGCAAGTATGACATCTCTAAGAAACTCCTGGGTCTTGGACTGATTGAGGATACCAAGGACGGTGAAGTTGTTATGAGAGCTCCTGCAGCCTTCTCAGCAGCAAAGATTTTCTTCAAGGGCATAGGAATAGAAGTTGGTGGTACCTCTGTCAACTACGCCTTTGTGCGCATGGCTCCCGATGCAGCTTCTCATCATTGTCCAATCAATGCCACATCAAGTCGCGATGTGTCTGGAAGTGTCAATCAGTTCCAGTTGCAGCACAATGATACCGTACAGGTAAAATGGTCGATTGTAGATCGTCCAACAGGTTCAAATGTTGAATTGAACACAGAAACTGGCCTGGTTTCTAATCTTGATATTCCAGGCAAATATGTGTTTAAGGCAACAGTTCTTAAAGATGAAGGCAGAAGCGAAAAATGTTATGAACTGACAACCCTCAACTATGCTCCCACATATGTTGCGGAGGAACACGGAGTGGATATCCTTGTCAATAAGGAGGGTGAGGAGCCTAAATATATGTTGAGCGATAAGTTTGGCGGTGGTTTGATACAGATATTCGATAGAATGATGAACTGCTCAGCCATACTTACTACTTCTCTCAACGATTTCGCCTATCGTGAGCCAGGCGTTGAAGTGGCTGCCAACAAGGGTCTCGTTGGCATCAAGACTGCTGATGGCTCTAACTTTGCTGATGGTTTGAATGGTAATGCAAGAGCTTTCAATGGCAAGATGAAGGTTGGTTTTGTGGTATCTGCCAAGGCTACCGGACTCGATGCTGGTGTGCTTAAGCTCTACAACATCAAGCTCTACAATAAAGGCAAGGAAGTGACTGGAGATGTAACAACCCATTGGGATGCCATCTCAGCCGGACTTATCGGTAAAGAGGAAACACGTAAAATGTGTCTGAACGTTGAAGTGCCCGCGGGCTCTGTGTTTGATGAGATTGTACTTTATAACACAGACGTTCTTTCTGCCGACCTCTCACAGCTCAATGTCTACTATGCGTATGTAGCCGATGCAGATGCCGACAATGCTACAATCAATCCCGTTTACGGCGCTCAGGTGGTATCTACAAATAATACCAATGCATCAATCGACTTTGCAAACACTCAGATGGTCCAAGTTGCCAACATTGGCAACGGCTACAACGAGTTGAGCAATTTGATTGACGACTCGATGGATACATACCTGACTCTCCCGTTGGGCGTAGACTTGGGAGGCTCTACAATCTCAGTCAATATGGGTAAAGTAGTTGATAAGGGACAGCAGCTTGTTATGGTGACCCAGAATCTGGCTTTAGGATTGGGTGCAAGTCTGGGCGAAGGTCTAAAGTTGACCACCTATCTTGATGATGAGAAGCAGGAAGAACTGACAAGTTGGAAGGTTCTTGGCGCTGACGTAATAGGCAGTGAAGGCGACAGCTATGCCGTGCTTAATCCTACCAAGTCGTTCGATCAGGTTCGTATCACACCTGTCAAGGCGCTCTCTGCTCTTGAGAATCTTCAGATTAAGGGCTTCGCTCTGCGTACTGACATGAACGACGACGGAACCCTCAACGGATACGACGACCTTCTGGTTCTTGATGAGGACAATACTCTTGCAGTTACTAAGTCATACACTAGAGCTAAGATGCTGTTGCACCGTACATTCACCAAGAATGCTACCAACGACAAGAAGGGATGGAACTCTATCATTCTTCCCGTCGATATGACAGCAGCTCAGGTGGTGGAAGCCTTCGGTGAGAATACACAGTTGGCAGAATTCAGAGCCTTGGAAGACAACTGGATAGAGTTCTCTACAGTAAACGTAGCCGCTGATGGCGTAGTGCTGCATAAGAATACACCTTATATAATATATCCTACTAAGGAGCCGCTCGGCAACTATTCATACACTATCGACGGTGTTACGAAGATTCTCGACGGTCATGTATATGTAGCCAATGGCATCAACTACGATGACCAGACATCTAATCTGACACACACAGTAAATGGCGGAGGCATGACCTACACTGGTTCGTACGACAGTAAGACCGTTGTGTCCGCCGACTCATATATGTTCAGCAAGGGCAACCTTGTTCACACCAACAAGGAACACACGGTAAAGGCTTATCGCTGCTGGCTTAAAGAAGATGCATCTTCTGGCAGAATGTTGATGTTATCGCTTGATGGCAACGGCTTGGATGGTACAACTGGCATCCACGTGATTGAGGAGAACAAGCAGAATACAAACACCGGCATCTACAACCTTGGCGGTGTGCGCATGAACACCAACAATGTCGATAAGTTGCCGAAGGGTGTGTATGTTGTTAACAACAAGGTAGTGGTAAAGAAATAATATTATAACTGCATTATGAAAAAGAAGAGATACGTAGCTCCGGAGATTGGCGTTATCGAAATGGAGCCTTTACAGATAATGGCTGGAAGCCTTGAAAATGACCGTGGCTGGAGTCCCGACGGTGACGAAAAGAATGGATTCGGCATCGTAGAAGAAGGGGATGGAGATTATAGTGACGATGATTTCTAACCTTTAGACAACTAAAGAACTCACTATTTTATTAAAGTTGAACGCCCTGCAAGTGTGAAAGCATTTGCAGGGCGCTTTCTTTGTTATTGCTGTCCGGTAAAACCGTTGTTTGGCGGTTTGCAAACGATTGTGTATGTGTGCGAACACATTAAGGGTTGATGTAGGTCAAAAATAGGCGTTTTTATGCGAAAAAAGAGTGTAAACACTTGTTTGTGTACGCAAACAATCGTAACTTTGCATCGTCAAAACAAGGGAACCGTGAGGCAACCGCTTGACTAACAACATTAGGTAAAAGGTATTGAAAGGATAATTCAATAGGAAAGTCTTAAGGGTAAAGAAGATTCAGGACGACATCAGAAGGTAAAAGATTAGGATAACTTCAATAGGAAGGTATTAGAAAAAGGTAAAAGATAGAAGGATAACAACACCGAAAGGGTATTAGGTAAAGGTAAAAGATTGAACAAGAGAGGATGACTTCTGATAAGGTATTATAAAAGGTGAAAAGTAAAGGGTAACTTTGGTAAAGGTCTTAAGTTTTGAAAGGTAAAGAAGTTTTTAGGTAAAGATTGTCAATAAAAGGTATATAGTTTGGTAGTTTTAAAGGTTAATAAGTAGAAAGGTTATGTTGATGACGGTAATGATGAGCCTATTTGCAGCGACTGCTGCAATAGGAATGTGGGGAGAAGACAATAATAAATAGTCTTTCTCGCCACTCAAGATGAGACGGGAGTCTTGTTAAATAGTCGAGAAAATAAAAAAGTTAATAAATAAAGTTTGGTCCACCGCAGCGTTCGTTGCGGTGGATTTTTGTTTTTATTATTGCCCTACTTGTTAATAGGACAGCGCAGGTGGCGCATTTCGTGTCCGCCCCACATGGTATCGTTGCAGTACTCGAAGCCTACCGAGCGGTAGAGGCGTTCGGCGTTGGGGTTGCCTTTGTCTACGAGCAGCGCTGCGGGCAGGTTGAGGCTTGCAGCATGTTCCGAGGCACGCTGTAGCAGTTGGCGAGCAATGCCGCGACGACGGTATTCGGGATAGATGGCCAATGAGTCGAGATAGAACTCGCCAGCTTCCGTCTCGTCGTCCATCTGTGAGTAGTCCATGCCCAACTGTCGCAATGCCTCCTTCTGGAAGCGGCGGCGCAGGCGGTGGAGGTCGGCTCCGTTGTAGCCTACGATGGCACCGGCTACCGGTGCATACTCCACGTTGCCCTCTGTGGCTTCCTCGTCGACAGCTACGAAGGCGTTGCGCCAGCTGTACTGCGAGTCGTCCATGAGTACGAGGTCGAGCATCATGTGGTAGAAATCGTCGAGCGTGTGCTCCTTGCCAGCCAGATACTGGCAGCACTCTTCCGTCATCGCCGTCATAATGAGCTGTGCGATGTCGGCTGCGTGCGCTGGTGTTGCGGGAATAATAGTCATAAAAGTAGTTTTCTTTTTCCGACAAATTTAAGCAAAACTCCGCAGACCAACAACTATTTTGACATATATTAAGACGTGTGAAGTAGGTGGCGTGGTGTTGTGTTCTGTAAAATAAAATCCACTAAAACGCTTGTTTATATGGATTTAAATGCCTAACTTTGCAAAACTATCAAACCATTTTTGTTAAATCAGGTAGTGGCAAGAATGGTGTAATTAGCGAAAATAGTATAAAAAGACAGATGAATGAGAATTCCGGCAGCAGGAACAGTGTCGGGGTTCTTGTTTTTTTGTTATGGTAATGTAAAATATTAATTAACAAACAAAAGAATCATGGCTTACATGTCACAAGAAGGCTACGACAAGCTCGTTGCCGAGTTAAAGCAGCTCGAAACAGTGGAGCGCCCGAAGGCTTCTGCAGCCATTGCAGAGGCTCGCGACAAGGGCGATTTGAGCGAGAATGCAGAGTACGATGCCGCTAAGGAGGCGCAGGCTCATCTTGAGGAGAAAATTAATCGTTTGAAGGTTGCTATCTCTGAAGCAAAGATTATTGATACATCGCGTCTGAGCACCGACTGTGTTCAGATTCTCTCGAAGGTGGAGATGGTCAACCTCGCCAACAACGCCAAGATGGCATACACCATCGTGAGCGAGAGTGAGGCTAACCTGCGCGAGGGTAAGATTTCTGTCACTACACCTATCGCACAGGGTCTGCTCAACAAGAAGGTGGGCGACGAAGTGGAGATTAAGATTCCGCGTGGCACTATCCGTCTGCGCATCGAGAACATCACATTCGCATAACACCTGAGTGTGGCTTGTCCGCACATCGCAGAGAGCGTAAGAAGTAGCCGATTGGGCGCACCATAATACGTTAAAAGCCAGAAGTCGCAGACTCGGAGTCTGAGGTTTCTGGCTTTTGCGTATATAAAAATATGTGTGAATGCGTGCGCTTATCCGTTATTTTTACTAATTTTGTAGAAATAAACATTTAAAACCTATTGTTATGGATATATTCTCAAAAATCGCCGCAGGCGAGATTCCCAGCTATAAGTGTGCTGAGAGCGAACAGTTCTACGCTTTCCTCGATATCAACCCGTTGGTGAAGGGTCACACACTCGTCATTCCGCGCCGCGAAGTAGACTACATCTTCGACATGGAGGATGAGGAGATTGCCGGGTTCCAGGTGTTCGCAAAGAAGGTGGCTGTAGCCATCAAGCGTGCCTTCCCGTGCATCAAGGTGGGCGAGGCAGTGCTCGGACTCGAAGTGCCGCACGCACATATCCATCTCATCCCGATGCAGTCGGAGAAGGACATGCTCTTCTCTAATCCGAAGCTGAAGCTCTCGGAAGAGGAGTTCCGCGAGATAGCCGATAAGATATACACCGAGTTCAAGAAACTGTAACACCCCCAAACCCTGCAATATGAAGAGAAACATCGCCATTATCCTTGCCGGTGGAGTAGGCTCGCGCTTGGGCATGTCCACACCGAAACAGTTCTTTAAGGTGGCAGGCAAGATGGTCGTGGAGCACACCATCGACGTGTTCGAGCGCAACCAGCACATCGACGAGATAGCCATCGTGTCGAACCCGGCACTCGTTGCCGACTTCGAGAACATCGTGCTGCGCAACAAGTGGCGCAAGGTGAAGAAGATACTGAAGGGCGGAGCCGAGCGCTACTACTCGTCGCTCTCTGCCATCACCGCCTACCAGAACGAGGATGCCAACCTCATCTTCCACGACGCGGTGCGCCCACTCGTCAGCCAGCGCATCATCGACGACGTGGTGAAGGCACTCGACACGCATCGTGCCGTGAACGTAGCCGTACCGTCTGCCGACACAATCATTGAGGTCGACGGCGACTTCATCACGAACATCCCCGACCGCTCCCGTCTGCGCCGCGGACAGACTCCGCAGGCGTTCGACCGCCAGCTGATATCCGATGCTTACGACAAGGCACTCAAGGACCCCAACTTCCGCACTACCGACGACTGCGGCGTGGTGCGCACATACCTGCCCGAAGAGCCTATCTTCGTGGTGCGTGGCGAGGAGAGCAACATGAAGCTCACCTATCGCGAAGACACATACATGATGGACAAGCTGTTCCAGCTGAAGAGCACCGAGCCCAACGACGTGCAGATTGGTGCAGACTCGTTCCGCGGAAAGGTGGCAGTGGTGTTCGGCGGAAGCTACGGCATCGGCAAGAACATCGTGGAGATGCTTGAGCAGAGCGGTGCTCATGTGCACTCGTTCTCGCGCAGCACAACGCACACCGATGTGGGCGACGACAACCAGGTGGCACTCGCTCTGTCTGCGGTGGAGCAGAAGGAAGGACACATCGACTATGTCATCAACACCGCCGGCGTGCTCAACCGCGAGCCGCTCGCTTCGATGGAGTACGACACCATCCTGAAGGCGGTGCAGACCAACTATATGGGTACGGTGAATGTGGCTCTGCGCTCACGTCCTTATCTGCAGCGCACACGCGGTAAGCTCATCTTCTTCACATCCAGTTCGTACACCCGCGGTCGCGCCTTCTATAGCATCTACTCGTCGACAAAGGCTGCCATCGTCAACTTCGTGCAGGCTGTGGCGCAGGAGTGGGATGCCGACGGCATCAGCATCAACTGCATCAACCCGGAGCGTACAAAGACTCCGATGCGCCAGCAGAACTTCGGCGTGGAGCCCGACGAAACGCTGCTCATGCCGGAGCGTGTGGCTGAGGCTACGCTGCGCACCCTGCTCACCGACTGCACGGGTCAGGTGATTGACGTGCGTCGACCGGTAGCCAACTAATCGGCTTGTCAACTCGTCAACTCGTTTACTCGTCAACTTAAAAAATGAATTATATAACCGAATTCAAACAGCGCAACCTCCGTCGTGCGCAGCTCAAGCAACTCTCCATTCTTGAGGAGATAGACCGCATCTGTCGCAAGCACGACATCAAGTACTGGCTCGACGGAGGCTCTCTGCTTGGTGCCGTGCGCCATGGTGGCTTCATCCCGTGGGATGACGACATAGATATAGCGATGACACTCGACGACTCGCGCCGCTTCGCCGAGGTGGCTCCCAAGGAGCTGCGCAGCGGACTGGTGCTGCAAACGCCCGAGACGGAGCACACCCGCGAACCTATTATGAAGGTACGCGACCTCAATTCGTTCTATGTCGAAGGTACGGAGGACTTCTCGCTCGACTACTCGAAGGGACTCTTCGTCGACATCTTCCCGTTTATCCCTTACCCTAATGTCTCGCGCAGCTTCTGTAAGCGTTACGGCAAGGCGATGTCGAAGTGCTACTCCATACTGCACCACTCGCATCAGTACTCGTGGCGTGCTACGTTCGAGCTGTTCTATTTCGGTGCGAAGTATCTCTTCTGCAAAGCGATGTGGGCAGCGGCTTTCGCTCTGCGCAAGCGCGACACCTACATCTCCAACGTGCTCATCAACAACGGCTACGGCATCATGCACCGCCGCGATAGCCTCTTCCCGCTCTCCACTATCGAGTTCGAAGGCAAGCGTTTCGCTGCGCCTGCCGACCCCGACGCTTATCTGCGCGACCTCTACCGCAACTATATGGAGGTGCCGCCGAAGGAGAAGCAGAAGGTGCACGCCGTGTTTATCATGCCCGAGCTGATTGAGGAGACGGAAGTCAAGAAGTGACATAATTATTTTGCTGAACTTTCGCAAGTTCAGAGAATTCAGTAGTTAAGGAGTTAAGAAGTTCTTGCAAGCAAGCGGCAAAGCCGAGCGAAGCCAAATGCTTATAATGCTATATCAAGCAAAAAAACTAATGGCTTAACTCCTTAGCGACCGTAGGGCGCGACAACTCCTTAACTTCTTAACTACTTTCATCTGCGAAACTTAAATTATTTTATAAAGAATGAATCAGACCGAAACCGTAGCGGTGGTGATGTGTACATACAACGGAGCGAGTCGGCACCTTGCAGAGCAGCTCGACTCGCTCTTTGCGCAGACACTGAAGCCGAAGGAGATAATAGTGCAGGACGACTGTTCTACCGACAACACTATGGAGTTGCTCGCCGACTATGCTCGCCGTGCGCCCGATGGGGTGCAGATGCGTGTGTATCAGAACGCGCAACAGCAGGGTATCAACCGCAACTTCTTCTCTGCCATGCGCCGTTCCACCGCCAACCTCATCGCCGTTTGCGATCAGGACGACATCTGGCTGCCTACGAAGCTCGAAGAGCAGTGCGCCGCCATCGGTCAGAACATGATGTGTGTCTGCCGTTCGGTGCCGTTCACCGAGACTGGTGCTGAGGTGCGCTACGACAGTCGCCGACCCAACTGCAACCTCATCCGTCTGTTCTATGCCTCGATGATGGGCCACTGCCAGGTGCTGCGTCGCGAGTTGCTTGACGTGATACCCACCGAGGAAGAATGTCCCGAAATATACCGCCGCACATGCTACGACGTGATGACCGCTACAGCCGCTGCGGCTCTCGACAGCATCGTGCTTATCGACCGTGTGCTTGTGCGCCAGCGTCGCTACGCCGAGGCTGCCACCTACGTGGGTGTCGACACCCATCGTGTGCGCTCTGCCGACAATGCTGCGTACATGGTGTGGTACGGCGTGCGCAATTATTCGAGGGTGAAGCTTCGTATGAATGCCCACTTCGCCGCTCGCCGCGACTTCCTGCTGTGGGTAGAACGCAAGTCGAAGGCAACTCCCTCAGTCCCCACCACCGACAATGCAATTTTTCGCGACGGTTTGCGCCTACTCGGCTACGAGACGGGTAGGGGATTGAAGGCGTTCTTCGGATTGCAACGCATGTATGTGCGCTATCGTCACCGCATCTTCTACACACACGAGACCGACCCCGTGGCACTTCTGCGTGCCGTGCTCCATCCGTTCATGCAGATATACAACTACCGCTATCTATGAAGGTTTATTTCTACCATACGCAGAACATACAGTATTGCCTACGTCGCATGGCGGAGGGCGAGTTTCCGTCGCACTTTCTCTACGGAGCGTGCCACCTTGTCGACAACGGCATCGACGTGGTCTACCACCGTTCGCCGAAGCACGAACTCTCCCGACTGAAGACTGCGCTCTACACGGCGTGGCGTGTGCTCACGTGTCGCGAACACTACGACGCTCTCTACGCCACCCACTACAAAGGACTCGAACTTGTGGTGCTGCTGCGTGCCCTCGGCTTGTTCCGCAAGCCCATCATCGTGTGGCATCATCAGCCCATAGTGAAGTCGAAGAGTCGCTTGCGCGAACTGCTCGGTCGCTTCTTCTACAAAGGCTTCGACCGCCTGATATTCTTCTCTCAGAAACTCGTCGACGACTCGCTGAAGGCGCCGAAAGCCGACCCACGGAAACTCGTCGTTGGGCATTGGGGTGCCGACCTCGCCTTTTATGATAAGATAAAAGCGGAACTCAAGGCAGAGCAAATTTCACCCTCTCACCCTCTCACCCCCTCACCATCTCACCGCAACACCTCCTCACCATCTTTCATCGCCACGGGCAAGGAGCAGCGCGATCAACCCACGCTCATCGAAGCCTTCAACCGCACCGGTCGCCACCTTATATTATATATAGGTATCAATCCGAACCCTAACGTGCCCAACCCCAACCTCGAAGCCGTGGAGCGTTGCGAGCCAGCCGACAACATCGACGTGGTGAAGATTTGCGGACTGCTGCCTTACGAGATAGCGCGTGAGGTGGCGAAAGCCGACTGCGTTGTCATCTGCTGCCACCGCACACGCTACACCGCCGGACTCACCACCGTGGTGGAAGCACTCGCCCTCGGACTCCCCGTCATCTGCAGTCGCAATCCGCAGATACCCGTCGACTTCGACCGCCTTGGTTGTGGCATCTCTGTTGAGTATGGCGATGTTGAAGGCTGGCAGCGAGCCGTCGAATACATAGCCACTCACCCCGACGAGGCACGCCTGATGGGGGAGCGCGGTCGCGCTCTTGCCGAGCAGATGTTCAACGACGAACGCTGTGCAAAGGAGGTAGCGGAATGGATAAAACAATTTAGTTTGTAAAAATTACAACTATTCCTTTGCTGTTTCAAACTTAATCTGTATCTTTGCAAACATAAAGTATAATTGGCTAAAAATAATCATTATGAAGGAACTGAAAGGAACAAAAACAGAGCGCAACTTGCAGGAGGCATTCGCAGGTGAGTCGCAGGCACGCAACAAGTACACATACTACGCATCAAAGGCTCGCAAAGAGGGTTATGAGCAGATAGCTGCTCTCTTCGAGGAGACTGCGCAGAACGAGAAGGAACACGCAAAGATGTGGTTCAAGTATCTGCAGGGTGGTGCCATCAAGGACACGATAGAGAACCTGAAGGACGCTGCTGCAGGCGAGAACTACGAGTGGACTGACATGTACGATCGCATGGCTAAGGAGGCTGACGAGGAAGGCTTCACAGAGATTGCTGCCGCTATGCGTGGCGTAGGTGCTATCGAGAAGCATCACGAGGAGCGCTATCGCAAGCTCTTGCAGAACATCGAGGACGGCGTAGTGTTCTCTCGCGACGGCGACTGCATCTGGCAGTGCCGCAACTGCGGTCACATCGTTGTAGGCAAGCAGGCACCAAAGCTTTGCCCAGTGTGCAAGCATCCGCAGGCGTACTTCGAGCTGAAAGCAGAAAACTATTAAAAGTAAAAAGGTAAAAAAGTAAAAAAGTAAAAAGTAGGAGGTATGGGCATCTTGCCCATACCACGCTGCTACAAAGCATTTTAATGTAAAAGGCTCTTAAAACAACCGCTTCCGCAAAACTTTTGCTTCAAAAGTTTTGCGGAACGAAATAAAAAGCGTACCTTTGCACTCGCAAAACGCCAATGCCCAGATGGCGGAATCGGTAGACGCGCTGGTCTCAAACACCAGTGGGGCAACCCATCCCGGTTCGAGCCCGGGTCTGGGTACTGTATACGACTAAGAGTTGGTTTCAACACTTAGTCGTTTTTTTTATGCACTTTCCCCAATATTCCTCCGTATGTTCCAGATTTAGTTTAAATAATATCAGTTGCGTAAAAAATCTCCCATATCTCCCATTTTCGGATTTCTGCCGTTCTAACTCGCTGATTGTGAGCGGTAAGCGAAACCCCAATAGGCTGGTAGATATCTGAAAAATGTCAGTATCTCCCAGCCCATCTCCCAGCCTTATCTTCCATCCGATTACCACGCTATGACAACATCGTTGTCCTGCTACGGCAATGTCGTTGTCCCGCTACGGCAACATTGTTGTCCCGCTACGGCAATACTGTTGTCCTGCTACGGCAACATTGTAGTACTATTTTTATCGTTGCTATCGTGTCCCGATTTAACGAGGTATGAATGATGATAGAGTTAAAAAATGTAGAATATAATCTACATTTTCTGTTAAATTGGCTCATTGTATTGATATTATGCCTAAATTTGGGCAACAGATATTAACTAATGTTCCAACCCTTTAAAACATCATGATTATGAAGAAGATTATTTTACCCTTTGTTCTGATGCTGATGTTCTTATCTACACTGTTTGCCTTTGCAGAAACGGTTGTCTATACACCAACATCCCAGTCGTCGTCAAAAGCGCAAGTTGCATCTACGCTTAGTGCTACCTTAAAGCCATCGGGATTGTTGATGGTGAACCATCTGACTCCATGCAAATTGCAGGTTGTGGTCACTAACAATGGCGACGAAGAATACAACGGTGTTATAAAGATTGTCGGCTATTATAAACCGGAATATCCTGAAAACGAGGCTGAAGTTAGATATACGAATGGCGAAGGTGACAATATCACGGTCGCACCTCATTCTGACGCTACGCTCAACCTTGATGTTTCTCTTTATACCAAGGATCCTTTTGAGGATTGCCCATACTTCTATTTCTGGGTTAAAGACAAAGATGGAAACGATATGGCATCGGCTGTAAAAGTGGCTATCGACAAAGATCCTAAGCCGTATTTGGTGCTTGTTGGTGTGGAGAATAACGCCACTCCAAACGAGTTTGAAAACGCTTATGTCGGTGATAGTTACTGCAGATTTCCTAAGGTGAACGACGACTTTGCCTTGGTGCGCTATGCTTTTAGAAACATCGGTAGTGCCGGTAAGTTGCATTTTACTATCTCGTGTGCCGATCCCGCTTCGTATAACGAAAGCTTTATCAGCAGAGATTATCCGTCGTTCGATGTGCCTGGCGATAAGAGTACTTTCTATCTTGAGGAGAAGTTCTATCCTGCCAATTTGGGATACAGGGCGATGCATATTAGTTTTGATGTGCAATATTTAGATTCGGAAGCGTCTCCTTGGGGATTTGTGACGATAAAAAACTATATGTACCATTTGGCTTTGGTAGAGGATGAGACTAAAGGTCTTACTGTTCCGGCTAACATACAAATCCTCTATGTAGCAGGTAAGTCTACAGGCTTGGACGCTTGCAAAGCAACCGATGGCTTCAATGTTTTTGGAGGCATTGGAGAACTTGTCGTTGGCTCCGACAAGTCAGAGCAGCTTGCTGTATTCGGCATTGACGGAAGAATGGTCAGTCGCGAGAGCGTAGAGGCAGGTGTAGAAAAGCATATTACCCTACCTGCTGGTGTCTACATAGTGAAAGGCATGAAGGTTGTGGTACGCTGATTAGGATATTATTCTTGATGTTAGTATATAAAAGAAATACGGCGCTACTCTCATCGAGCAGCGCCGTAAGCCTATGTTTAACTAAAAATCCTTTTTCGTAATTAATGAAGAGTCTCACGATCCTTCATAGCTACCTGTTAAACAATTTACCTTAAACCTAATAACTAAAAACCTAAATCTATTACTACTAACCTAAACAATCTATTAACCTTTTGACGATGCAAAGGTACGCACTTTAGCTCAATCTGCAAACTTATTATGTATAAATGTGTCGGAAATTGCACTTTTATTGATATAAATCAAACAGTGTGTGTTCGTGCACACTGAAAAGATTGTTTTTGATTTGGTTTGTCGTGGTTTCGATGTGTAAGTTTTATCGTGATTTTGGTTGTAAATCGTAAATAGGAGGGTATGGCATCCTGCCATACCCACGCACCCATCGGTAAGGGATAAAGAAAGAGGGTATGGCACGGATGCCATACCCTCTTAGATATTTTCAGGCTGCGTGGGTATGGCAGGATGCCATACCCTCCTAAATATTTTCTGGTTGCGTGGAGGATGCACCCCCTGATGTTTATTTCACGAGCATCTTTGTTGTTTTCTTGCCACGCTTCACGATGTTCACACCCTTTTGTGGTGCGTTCAGACGGCGACCCTGCAGGTCGTAATACTCCGCTGCCGTGTCGTCCGACACCGTCGGCGCATCAATGCCAGTAGCTGCTTTATCTGTGAAGTAGCCAGTGGTGTAGTTCGCCATTTCCTTACCTACCTTATTTTCATCGTAAGGTATGGCACCCACAAGGTTAGCGCACTCTGCAAACATATTCTCGTCTTCTTCACATGCTGTTGTCACGAACTTGTCGCTTGCATAGATGGTGGTGAGAGCAGAGCAACTTTTGAACATTCTGCTCATGTCCGTCACGTTTTGTGTCTTGAAGCTTGAAAGGTCGAGTGTTGTGAGAGCAGAACAGTCATTGAACATTCTGCTCATGTCCGTCACGTTTTGTGTGTCGAAGTTTGAAACATCGAGTGTTGTGAGAGCAGAACAGTCTTTGAACATTCTGCTCATGTCCGTCACGTTTTGTGTCTCGAAGCTTGAAAGGTCGAGTGTTGTGAGAGCAGAACAGTTACTGAACATGCCGTTCATGTCCGTCACGTTCTTAGTGTCGAAGTTTGAAAGGTCGAGTGTTGTGAGAGCAGAACAGTAACTGAACATCCAATTCATGTCCGTTACATTCTGTGTGTTGAAACTTGATACATCGAGCGTTTTGAGTTTAGTACAGCTACCGAACATGTAGCTCATCTCCATTACGTTCTTAGTGTCGAAGTTTGATACGTCGAGTGTTGTGAGAGCAGAACATTCACTGAACATCCAACTCATGTTCGTCACGTTCTCTGTGTTCAGATATTCAATACCCTCTATGGTCGTTAAGTCTGTGCAACCATAGAACCAATTGTAGCAACTCGTTGGGCGTGCATTGGCAAATGAAGCATCGAAGACAACCTTCTTGATGATATTTGCATTCGATCCATCGTTATTGGATTTATACCAACCTGGGGCATTGTCGCCCTCATTCAGCGCAAACGCTCCATAGGGTTTGTTGGTGTCGTGCTTGAATGTCAGCGTGTTCGTGGCTTCGTCGAACACGGCATACGACTCTGCGACTTTTGAGGCTATATCTGTGAAGTAGCCAGTGGTGTAGTTCGCCATTTCCTTACCTAACTTATTTTCGTTGTAAGGTACGGCACCCACAAGATTAACGCACTCTGCAAACATATTCTCGTCTACTTCACATGCTGTTGTCACGAACTTGTCGCTTGCATAGATGGTGGTGAGAGCTGGATCGGAGCAGAACATAAAACTCATATCCGTCACGTTCTTAGTGTCGAATTTTGCGATGTCAAGTGTAGTGATAGCCGAGCAGTTAAAGAACATGAAGCTCATGTCCGTCACGTTCTGTGTGTTGAAGTTTGAAACATCAAGTGTCGTGAGAGCACGACAGTCACTGAACATGCCGGTCATGTTCGTCACACTTTGTGTGTCGAAATTTGATAAGTTGAGTGTTGTGAGAGCGGAACAGCCACTGAACATGAGAGACATACTCGTCACGTTTTCTGTGTTTAGGTATTCAATGCCTTCTATGGTTGTAAGGTTCTTACAACCATAGAACCACAAGTGGCAATTTGTTGGACGTGCATTAGCAAATGAAGCATCGAAGACAACTTTCTTGATGATATTTGCATTCGATCCATCGTCATTGGATTTATACCAACCTGGGGCATTTTTGCCCTCATTCAGCGCAAACGCTCCAGCGGGTTTGTTGGTGTCGTGCTTGAATGTCAGCGTGTTTGTGGCTTCGTCGAACACGGCATACGATTCTGCCTCTTGGGCAAATGCATGGCTACCACAGATGGGCAGGCACATCAAGATTGCAAGTAGCAGACGAGCAATCGGGTGTAAAAGTTTAGTTTTCATAATAGAACAGTTTTAAAAAAATATTATTATTTGGTTGGAGGGTGTGCATTCTATGTTTCTATGCACACCCTCCTCTTGAATATTTCAGGCTGCGTGGGTATGGCAGGGATGCCATACCCTCTTTCTTTATCCCTTACCGATGGGTGCGTGGGAGGTGTGTCAAAACTCCCTTATTCTAAAAAAAACACAAAGCCCTGACTTTCACAAGCCAGGGCTTTGCTA
>ENA-UEPI01000518-UEPI01000518.1-human-gut-metagenome-genome-assembly--contig:-NODE-518-length-28623-cov-4.854901_pt1 | contig 28623 bp, 13 predicted proteins | sample MGYA00242899_ERZ507914 | MGnify/ENA primary metagenome ERZ507914 (study PRJEB26167, sample SAMN06115442) | human gut metagenome | host: Homo sapiens | place: China:Chongqing | collected 2015-07-28...
TGGTGATGCAAGGTGGAAAGTATGACCGCTTGAGTGATCTGAACTGCTTCTGGGCTGCCAATGATCCTAAATACCCTGATGATCTTTTTGCCCGTAGTCAGTGGCGTGACGGCATCTTTAAAAACTATAACACATTAAACCTTTTCTACGTTGGATACGGAGGAAATGATAATTCAACGACCCGTTTCCGTCGATACAAAGGAGAATATTATGGAGTGGCAGATGACAAGGTGAAACCTTTATTGAAAGAATATACCGATGCCTCTCATTTACTCGTCCCCAATCAGTGGTATGAGATTCGGATTCGAGTGGAAAAAGGAATCACGACTTATTCTGTGAATGGTGAAGAACTGTTCCGCTATGTTCTTACAGGCGGCGAAGGTGACGGACACTTCGGTTTACGTCTTTTGCAGAATCACGTACTCTTTACAGATTTTAAAGCGACTATACTTTGACTTATATACTGAAAACCTAATAAGACTATATTTCCATGATGAAACAACCTTTTACTAAATTTGGAGTGACAACTCTGTTTTCTCTTTTGTGCTCAGCATTCCTTCATGCTCAAGTTGTAACAGATGAACGGATGTTTTCTTTTGAAGAACCGCAAATACCGGATTGCATCACCGCTACCCATTCCCGCCTGTCGGTATCTGATCTGCATTATAAAGATGGAAAACATTCGTTGGAATGGACATTTGAACCGGGTGGTATATTGGAACTCAAGAAAGACCTGAAGTTTGAGAAGAAAGATCCGACCGGCAAGGATTTATATCTTTCGGCTTTTATTGTGTGGGTTTATAATGAAGTTCCCCAAGATGCGACCATTGAGTTTCAGTTTCTGAAAGACGGCAAACGATGCACATCTTTCCCTTTTGGTATTAATTTCAGTGGTTGGCGTGCCGCATGGGTTTGCTATGAACGTGATATGCAAGGCACACCGGAAGAAGGCATGAATGAACTCCGGATTATTGCTCCAAATTCAAAAGGAAGCCTTTTCATCGATCATTTGATTACGGCTACTAAAGTTGATGCACGTCAACAGACGGCCGATCTGCAAGTTCCTTTTGTCAATGCCGGGACCACCAACCATTGGCTGGTTGTCTATCAACACTCGCTTTTGAAACCGGATATTGAATTGACTCCTGTAGACGATAAGCAAAGAGCAGAAATGCAACTGTTGGAAAAGCGTTTTCGTGATATGATCTACACGAAAGGAAAAACGACTGATAAAGAAGTAGAAACCATCCGCAAGAAATATGATTTCTATCAGATAACTTACAAGAACGGCCAAGTATCGGGAGTACCTATTTACATGGTACGTGCTTCAGAAGCTTATGAACGGATCATACCAAACTGGGATAAAGATATGCTGACTAAAATGGGAGTGGAAATGCGTGCTTATTTCGACCTGATGAAAAGAATTGCCGTTGCATATAATAATGCGGCAAATCCGGTGATTCGGGAAGAAATGAAGAAGAAGTTCTTAGCAATGTACGATCATATAACCGATCAGGGAGTAGCTTATGGTAGTTGTTGGGGAAACATCCATCATTATGGCTATAGTGTTCGCGGTCTGTACCTGGCATATTTTCTGATGAAAGATGTGCTTAGGGAAACCGGGAAACTTCAGGAAGCCGAACGGACATTACGCTGGTATGCGATTACTAACGAAGTATACCCTAAACCGGAAGTCAATGGAATTGATATGGACTCTTTCAATACACAGACCACCGGACGCATTGCCAGCATTTTAATGATGGAAGATACACCGGAAAAACTACAATATCTCCGGTCTTTCTCCCGTTGGATTGATTTTGGTTGCCGTCCTGCATTGGGATTATCCGGTTCGTTTAAAGTAGACGGAGGTGCTTTCCATCATCGAAATAACTATCCGGCTTATGCTGTGGGCGGACTCGATGGAGCAACCAATATGATTTATCTTTTCAGCCGGACGGAATTTGCTGTTTCCGAGTTAGCTCATGAAACAGTGAAAAATGTACTGTTGACCATGCGTTTCTATTGCAATAAGCTGAACTTCCCTCTTTCCATGTCCGGTCGTCATCCGGATGGAAAAGGTAAACTGGTTCCTATGCATTTTGCTATGATGGCTCTAGCTGGTTCTCCCGATGGAAAGGAGGAATATGATAGTGAAATGGCTTCTTCTTACCTCCGTCTGATTTCAGACCCAAGTATTGCAAATGACTCTCCCGAATATATGCCTAAGGTTTCAAATGCTGAAGAACGTAAGGTGGCAAAACTTCTTATAGAGAAAGGTTTCCGTCTGGAACCGGACCCGCAGGGAAATATAGCGATGGGATATGGTTGCGTCTCTGTCCAACGTCGTAGTAACTGGTCGGCTGTGGCACGCGGACATTCCCGTTATCTATGGGCGGCAGAGCATTATCTGGGAGCAAATCTATACGGTCGTTACCTGGCACACGGCAGTTTGCAAATATTGACTGCTGCACCGGGACAGACAGTAACTCCCGCCACTAGCGGCTGGCAGCAGGAAGGTTTTGACTGGAACCGTATTCCGGGAGTGACATCTATTCATTTGCCATTGGAGCAATTGCAGGCTAAGGTGCTCAATGTGGATAGTTACTCTGGAATGGAAGAGATGCTTTACTCCGACGAGGCTTTTGCCGGTGGTTTGTCTCAACAGAAGATGAATGGTAATTTCGGAATGAAGTTACATGAGCATGATAAGTATAACGGATCACATCGGGCACGTAAATCTTACCATTTCATCGATGGAATGATTGTCTGTCTTGGTTCGGATATTGAAAATACAAATACGGAGTTCCCGACAGAAACGACTATCTTCCAATTGGCAGTTACTGATAAAGCAGGGCATGATTATTGGAAAAATTATCAAGGAGATAAGAAAGTATGGGTGGACCATTTGGGAACGGGTTATTATGTTCCAACTCCCATCCGGTTTGAGAAGAACTTTCCTCAATACTCGCGAATGCAAAATACAGGAAAGGAAACAAAGGGTGATTGGGTTTCTTTGGTTGTAGATCATGGAAAGGCACCGAAAAACGGAAGTTATGAATACGCTGTTCTGCCTCAGACGAATGAAACTCTGATGAAGAAATTTGCAAAGAAGCCCACTTATAAGGTATTACAGCAAGACCGGAATGCACATATTGTAGAGTCCGTTTCCGAACAGATCATTTCTTATGTGTTGTTTGAAACTCCTGAAACGACATTGCCGGGTAGTTTATTACAACGTGTGGATACTTCCTGTCTGGTTATGATTCATAAAGGATCTGCTGATAAGATTAAGTTGACGGTGGCACAACCGGATTTGGCTTTGTATCGCGGTCCAAGCGATGAAGCGTTTGATAAAGATGGGAAACGCATCGAACGTAGTATCTATTCACGACCATGGATTGAAAATGCCAGTAGTGAAATACCTGTGACTGTAACGATAAAAGGGCAATGGAATGTAGAAGAAACTCCGTTTTGCAAGGTGATTTCTTCTGATAAGAAGCAAACAGTTTTGCAGTTCAGTTGTAAAGATGGTGCTAGCTTTGAAGTGGAGTTAAGGAGATAAAAGTCAGACAATAGGAGATCATTTGCTTTTCCTGATAAGGGAACACTAGTTTCTCTTGGAGAAACCATAGTTTCCATGTCGTTGAAACTATTGTTTCTCGGTGCTGAAACTACAGTTTCCCAATGCTGAAACTTTAGTTTCCCGGTACGAAACCTTTGGTTTCAAGCCTTGAAACTAAAAGTTTCCCCACGAGAAACAAAGGTAATGCATTCATGAAATAAATAGGATTGCCTGGAGCTTCCAGAGTGAATACCTCCGCGTTGTGAAATGTAGTTTATCTGTTTCTGGTGACAGCATTATTGTTGTCACACTGCTGTCACCTATTGCTGTCACGGTGTTAATTGTTAATAATCAAACCGTTAAGCAGCAATCGGTGACAGGTGACAGAGATATAATTAAAATAATTGTATAGAGAGGTTAGAACATAAACATGGCAACGGCAACAATACGGTTGTTACATACGGCATGGGTATCTTGAATTTTCCCATTGGACGTATTGAGCGAACCATACCATGCAGAGCTTAATGTATATTCCAACCCGAATTTCCAGTGGGGGACATTGTAGGTCAGTTCTGCTCCTGCCGTAACTAATTGGTTAAGGTCTGTTCCTGTTCCATAAAGTTTTGCATCATTTCCTTTGGGAGCATATAGCGCATCACTTGTTCCCAGATTCTTGGCATAGCCTACGAAGATTCCCGGCTTCCATTTCTGTCCGTAGACAACGTTGAACCAAGAGCTGGAGAAGCGTATCGGAGTATATTCTTGTTCTCCCGTTTGTTCGTTGACAGACTTGATTCCGAATCCACCCAAGCCGGAAGCTTGTGTCAGATTGGATCCTAATACACTCTTCGCAGCAATGAACCAGTCTTTGTTGGTGTATTTCACATGAGCTTCGTATGAAAGAGTTGTGATGCGTTCGTCTACCTTATATGTATCTTTATTTACGGTGGACTCCGTACGGGGTTTCAATGATAACAACTCAATGCCTACGCCGGCCAGCAAACCGCCATTCTTATAATCAGCTCCGACATAAAATTCGGGAATACAGCTTTGCTTCAGATACTTATGCGTTTTCCCTTCCGGTCCTTGTGAAGTATATTGTGATTGCCACACTGCGGCTCCGGTAAGTTGGACATTCTTGTTTGTATAGCGATAACGAATTTGTGGCGCACGGCTGAAGGGCTGAAACGGTGCTCCTACGGAGAGATTAAGAATCTGCGGAGACACATCTCCGAATAAGGGATGCCAGTTCTGTCCGAGTAATAAAGCTGATTTTCCCCAATCCAGATTCAAATAAGCATGACGAAGGCGAATGACCGAATAAGAAGTGCCTGTGCCGCGGAAGTCGACTTCTACTTTGGCAGATGTCTTGGCTGTTCCCAGTTTTGGACCGGCAACGTCTACTCCAAGGCGCGAATATAAAGTATAGAAGTTACTGTTGGGTGTTGAGTTCAAATCGTTCCCCTCCGGATCACGCACTTTGTCTTTTGGATACATATAAAACAATCCGTCTACGGTTTCTTCGTTAGCACGACTATTATAATAGAAGTCAGTACGAATCTGTCCATAGAATTTGAACTTGAAATCCTGCATTTGTGCGAAACTGCCTGATACGGTTATCAGACAAAGAAAGATTAGAATGTATTTTTTCATAATGTGCATGTTTGTAAACGGGCGCAAAATTACGTAAAATTACTGGTTATCAGTTCATCGTTGATTAAAAAAGGCAAGGATTGCCTGATTATATTTGTTGAGACTTGTGCTTTTATGAATTGCTTTCAGTAATTTTCTGTCTGCTTGCGGCATTAAATATTCCCAGAAAGTTTTCATTTTGTTCAGAAGTTGTTCGTCTCCTCCTTCCAACTGTTCTGCATATTGATTGTATACGCATTTGTGCATAGATTGCAATTTTTCTCTCATTTCATCGAACTCGAGTGCACGGTTTTGTCTATACTCCAAAGCTAATGCCGGGTTGGCAAGTAATCCCCGTCCTATCATCATTCCGGCTAGTCCGGGAAACTGTTCCTGAATGCGGTGAATATCTTCTACACTATTGATATCTCCATTATAGATGAGCGGATGCTTGCAGGCATTCTGAAAAGCCTCAAACGCTTTAAGGTCAACTTCTCCTTTGTATTGCTGTTTTCCCAAGCGGGGGTGCATAACCACTTGTCGCAAGGGTAGCTCATTGATAATCGGAGCCAGTTTCAGACATTCTTCCGGATCTTCCCAGCCCAACCTCATTTTGATGGAGAAACTTATTTGCGGATATTCTGTAATCAGGCTAAGTAACGCCTGAACTTCTTCGGGATAAGGAAGAATGCCGGAACCATTGTGGCGTTTAGCCAGCATGGGAAAAGGACATCCCATATTGATGTCGACTTCCTTATATCCCTTTTCAATGAATAGGGATAAGATTTTTTCTGCTTTCTCAAAAGAAGGGGCTATCAGTTGGGGAATCAGATGGGCTACCTGATTATTCCCGGGTTCGATTCCGCGGACATCTCTATGGCGGAATCCGCCTTTTTCGAGTCGTACAAATGGGGTATAATAAGTATCTATACCTCCGAAGCAGGCAGCATGAGCATTACGGTAAAACACTTCGGTGTAACCTTGTAATGGGGCAAAATGAATAGGAAGAGTCTTTGGCATTATTTTTATTTTTGTGCAAAGATACAGAAAAAGTAAAAGAGAGGAACCTCGCGGTCCCTCTCTTTCTGATGTTAAATTGATTAAAGTCTGATTTTCATATACGTTTTTAACTGAAGGTTAGAAAAATCGTGCGGGTGATTGGTTGTTATTTAAGTGCGTTGAGCCATCCGGGTACATAACCCAGACGTTCCCGCAATTGTGCCTCGTACAAAGCTTCGGGGGATACCTTCATACCGGTACTTTCTTCGTATGTGACTTGTTGCTGCTCTTTATCGGAGAATTTCACGTTCATACCATGTGTACCGACTACGATAGGCGGGAAAATCTTCCACCATGTATCGCTGTCGCTCCACCATGCGAAGTTAGAAGCGTGAGAGTCCGTTCCGGTCACATTCAGATTCCACAGGGTGAGGTCGCCCAGGTGATTGGGGACTTCATTTTCATCGCCTCCTGCGCGATAGTATACAAGTCCGCCGCTGCAATTGTCTATCAGCGTGGCACGGGGCTGTGTGGCGTGGGATTCGAAACAGGCGTCATTGCCCCAGGTTACGTTCCATAATACGGTTCCTACACTTGGCTTCGATACGCCGCAACCGTGGAACTGCCCTTGGCAATTCTTTCCGTATACGTCATTTCCTGCGCTTTCATCGCGGACTTTGCCGATAAAGACGCGTGAAGAACCTTGCGAACGTACGGCTGAATGTCCGCGTTTTCCACTGATACGGATATCGTATGCCGAGCTGTTGGCAGATTCGGCAAAAGTAAGCGCTTCGCTGACACTCTCGAAGTGGACGTTGCGTACCCATGAATTGACTACACGTTGCAGCAGCAGCGGTTTATAGGCTCCGTCGTATTGCCAGCCTACTTTAGCCTGTTCGGCGTGTCCTTCTCCGTGATGGGCGTAGCCGTCCAATGCGTTTCCTACGAAGCTGAGGTCTTCTACACCGACATTCTCCAGATATTTGTACGTGCGGATTTCCCATCCTTCCGTATCGTTATACTTGATGTCGATGTCGTGCATGATCGGTTCGTAGAAAGTGATCTTGCCGTTTGAGGCGGATTTCACCTGATGAAACTCGGTGATTTTGACGCCATACAGGTCATCGGAGCTTTGGTTGATGGAGATAGGGGCTTTCGCTATCGCCCAGTTCTCGTTGAGGGCAATCGGACCGATCTCCTTCTTTACCAGTTCCCTGTCTCCGCTGCGCAGACGCAGTTGTACCCACTGACCGGAGGAGATTCCGGTGGTTCCGCTGACTTGCACGGTAAAGTCTCCGCGCTTGGCATTCTCGGTTACGGAAGCGAGCTTGGGGGAGTTACCGGCATTGTTCGGACCGTTGGTGTGCTTGATTGCCAACAGTATAGGTGATGAACTGAGGTTACTGATACTTGTCGGCAGATTAGGCGTTTCCATGATCAGACGCGTCTTGTCGGGACCATCGCCTTTGATCACAAAGTTACCGCCATAGATTTCAATGCCACTGCTGACATTGTTGTTTTTCGAGTCAACGGCGTCCTTCTGCTTGCTTTCGTCGCGGGTGTTGTCGTCGTCGTTGTGAAGAACGTAGTCGCCTGCGGGGAAATAGATTACAATCCTCGCGTTGGCGTTCAGCTTGTTGGTTCCGTTTACTCTTGTCATACCTTTCTCTTGCAGGATGCTGATCAGCGCTTCACGGGCGGTCATGTTCTTGGCGGTCATGCGCTCTTTTACGTTGATCACTTGGTATCCTAAAGAAAATGCGCCTTGCGGCGCACTTTCTCCATGATTATATCCGGCATACGAATAGTCGAGCAGCACATTGTCCTCTCCCTGCCTGAAGTGTTGCCAGGCTAAAGCCGAGTTGGCATCTATCTCCGTGGTCAGCAGTTTTACCGGAAGTTTCACTACCCGGCAGTAACCTTCTTTCGAGAATATCTTGATGTAAATCTGTTCTTCGTATTCTTTCCCTTGCACGTTTGTTTTGGGGGCGGTGACGATCAGTTTGTTTTCCGTCAGTTTCACGCCCCATGTCTGGTTTTCGATGGTGGCTGTTTCCACGTTGGCTTGTTCTACCACGAACTCCTGCTTTTGTCCCAGACCGAAAGTGGCTGTGCCTTCATACTTGATTGTCAGGTAGAAGTCTTTTCCGTAGATGGGGACTTTTACTTGGCTGTTGTCGGCACGGATGGTAAAGGTGATCTGCCCGGTCGCTTCGTCGATGGTCACGTTGCTGAACAGGGAACTTGCGTTGGCAACGGCTTGCGTTCCGTCGGCAATCTGGTTGTTGCCCAGTTTGTTCCAGGTGCTTCCGTTGTCAATAGAGATCAGCCAGAAACCGTTTGCATCTACTTTCAGTTTCGGGGTGACGCCTGCTGTTCCCGCTTCGGGGATGGCGCTTACCGGTTTGTCGTTAACGAGCAGTTCGGTGGTCATGTCGTTGATGGTATATGCCCAGTGACCTGACGCGTTGACGCTGAACAAAGGCATATCGTTCATGTCTACTTTGCCGCTGTATATGGTTATGGTTTCACCGTTACTCAGTTCGATGGTATAGTTGTCCTGTTCATCCTTGCTATATCCCACCACCAGAATCTTACCTTCAACCATCTGCTGATAGTTGCTGATGTCCGAGTTCATCTGTTCTATGCTCGCTTCCAGATTGGCTACCCGTTCTTTCAGGTTGTCAATGTCGGAGCGCAGATCATCCCGTTCGTCGCACGAGTAAAGTGCGACGAGGAGGGTGATACATATGATTGATATTACTTTTTTCATACGTTAGTCGGTATTAGTTGGTTGCACCGTATTCGGCATATTCTGCATTCGGAACGAAGATACCGTTGGCGAGGTCGAAGGTGCCGCCGTCGAACGGATTGGATGTTAATGCTTTCAGTTCTTCTGCTCCTTCAAACGGTAGTTTGCCTCCATAGAACATTTGCCAGTTATAGGTCATAGTTTTGTAAAGGAGGTTATCTGCGCAAATATCTCCTGTTGGGGATGTTATCTGAGGACGAATGATGACTACATTACCTGTTCCGTCTGTATTTGTCCAGAAGATATTATTTTTAATAGAGGTTTTCGCCAGATTGCCTATGTTTACGTAGCCACCGGTATTTGTTTCTAAGTTTATAAATGTATTGTTTTCTATGGTCAGATTGGCTATACCTGAAGCTGAACCATTGAATAAAACCAATTGATTTACTTTACCTGACGGACAATAGAATGTGTTGTTTCTAAAGATGACATTGCCATAATCCTGATTCTTATTACTGCTGGTATTGATAATAAACTGTTGTGTAACAGCTGTTATCTTGATGGTACTATTTTCCATGCTGAAATTGGCAATACTCCTTTTGTCGTTAGTAATGGCACTTACAGGTTTGCCATTGAGTGCAATCTGACATTGATCAAAAGCTACATTAGCAAATGACTCGTCTGCATAAACAGTAAACAGATAATTAGTGAATCCTTCGGCTGCTTTAAATACAATGTTTTTACACAAGAAATGTCCAGTTTCGGTATTTTGTCTGAGTCTGATATAATTTCCTGTAATTGCCACTGTACTGATGTTTTGTGAATCATCTCCGATGAAAAGCAAATTAGCGGCATTTGTGGTGCTGTTATAGTTGACTGTAACTCCTCCTTTGATAAAATAGATGCCTGGAGTAGTGATTGTCTGATCAGTATCAATGTATGTTGCATTCTCGAATTTAGTATTATTTACTTCAATTCCATTTACCGTAAATGTGGCTCCGCTATTATATAAAGCATAGTAGCTGTCAACTACTTGAATTGCCTTCACCTGAATCTTGGCAACCGCCCAACTGGCACCCTTATTAACCTGCACTGTTACGTCGGAACCGTTATCCGCCGTTGCACGTGTACTCATTGCGTTTGCCGGAGCTGTAATGCTCAATGTAGCTACATTGGTCGTTTCATCCGCTTCGCTCACAGTAGCCACCCATCCGGCAGGAGCAGTAACGATAATGTTTTCACCTTTTACTTTTACAGCCGTAGTGGCAGTCTTGCCATAGCCTATTTCCCAGTATCCGTTCTTCATTCCGGTTTCCGGTTCGGTGATTTCGCAAAGCAAGTCTTTTACGATAGGGATAGAGATAGCTTCCGTCTGTCCTTTCAGTTTGACAACGAAGAATTCCCCGGTTGAATCTACGTATACTTCCTCAAAGAAAGAGTCTGCACTGCTTCCTCCGGAACCATCGCTGACTGCGGATACCTTTTGACCGTCTGTGTCGAGTACGTCTTCCCAGCTGGTTCCGTTATCATAACTTACCTGCCAGAAACTTCCCTCGTCCGTAATCCGGAACTTGGGAGCTATACCATCCTTACCGGGAGTGCCCACAGCCTGAACAGGTATGCCATTCTGCATCAATACCTCACCGTTCACTACCCATTGGCCCTCGTCATTGACAGTAATCTCTGGATAAGCAACTTCTCCCTTCGAGCCTTGTGTCAGTGAGATGGTTTCTCCGTTACTCAGTTTCAGTTTATATGTACCGTTTGTATTCGTCACTTCTGTGATAGTCTGACCACCTTCAAGCAGTCGCTTGATAGCTGTCATGTTATCGTTCAATAGACTGACTTGTGCTTCCAAAGACTCTACGCGGTCTTTCAGATTGTCAACATCGTCTCTCAAGTCGTCTGTATCGCACGCTGCCAATGCAAACAGCGCAAATGCGGTTAACATGATTGATTTAAAGTAATTCATAGATATAATGTATTAGTTATTATTTTATTCGTTTATTTTTATTCCACTACGTTTACCACCATGTGGTAAGTAGTCGTGGAGGAATGATCGATATTGGCATTACGAGCGAGGAATGTCACGTTGTAGATACCAATTTGATTGTAGGTATATGTGTACTTATCCAGACGCTGGGTAATATCCTTTACTTTCGTTCCCTGATCGGGACTGCAAGAGTTAACGGTAATCAGATCGGAAACCAGCCAGCTGTATTTCAGCGGATCGTTGGCATTCGTACTATGGATGAAGAAGGAGCCGCCGCCTACACCTGTCAGGTTCCAGATACCGGATACGTTATTGGTAACTGTCCCGTATTCACGGTCTTTGGTCATGCTGGTCTGATCCTTCAGATTCCATTTGTTCTTCATATTGATCGGAGTAAAGCCGAAAGAACCGGCAGAATATTCTGCTTCCTGTCCGCTCGTCATCACATTATTGATGCGCATCCGCTCAAAGTACATCTTGGATTGTGCCACTGTATTGTCAATGCCACGGTAGCAGATAGCGATTGCAATCCGTTTGCCCATGTATTCTTTCATATCAAAACTGTATGGAGTGGCAAGATCGGCATTGCCTACCGCCGCTGTCGGGAATGCGGACTGCGGAACCAGTTCTTTCCATTTACCGTCTTTCTCAAATTGCTCTACAAGCAAAGAGTCAGCTTCGAAATTATCCTTGTATAATCCGGTGAATTCGTCGGAGATATATACGTGTTTCTCCAATGTCGTGCTCGGGTTACCGTACTGGAACCAGATAGAGAAGTTCAGCATAGACGACTTGATCTGTGAAGGATCAATCGTTTCGCGTTCGCGATATTCGTATTTGCTGCCCGCTTCTCCACTGAAGAATGTCAGGAAGTCCGGATCGCCCGAAAGGATGAACTCTATCGGAGTACCTTTTTGGGCAGTAATGATCTGTCCGTCGAAGCTTACATTCTCGTTGGTCGCTACTTTTACGTGCAGACCTACCGCTTCGTCCAGCCCGTCGCTGCAAGCCCCAAAGAAGAGGCTTGCTATACAGATGGCTATGAGTTTATATGTTTTCATAATCTATGATACTTTTATCGATGAATACTGTGATTACCAACCCGGATTGTTCTGTGTGATATCTTTGTTCACACTCATTTCCGCATCCGGAATCGGGAAGTAGTTGTAGGTGCTGGAGATGTTGAAGTAGGTATATACGTTGGTAGGTCCCTGCGTCCAGTTGTTGCCGGATTGTGCTTCGGTTACCAATGCTCTCATATTTTTCACATACTCACCCCAGCGGATCAGGTCGAAACGGCGGGTGTATTCGAAACAAAGTTCCATGGCACGTTCGTCTTTCACGGTCTGGCGGAATTCTTCCTGCGTCATGTCGGGAAGCTCGTTCAGTCCGGCACGTTCTCTTACTTCCTTCATACACTGGTAAGCCAGAGTGGTAGGGCCGTTGTTCGCTTCGTTTTCCGCTTCTGCGATCATCAGCAGTACGTCAGCATAGCGCAGGATCGGGAAGTTGATAGACGTATAGTTCTTGTCTTTCTTATCCGCTTCGTATTCACGGCGGTATTTGCCGCACATACGGCTGAAGTTCTTGGTGGCTGTGGTCTTTTCTGTGTCATCTGCGTACTGGTAAGTTCCGCGTTGCTGACCGTATTGGGACATTACTTCAGCAAGTTTGCCCTGCTCAAATTCACGGTGGGTAACGCCTGTATTCTTGCCTCCGGCTTCTTTGTATTCAAACGGAGCGATACTCCAGTTGAAACGTTTGGTATCCCCGTTGTTCACATAAAGGTTGTACAGTTTCGGAGTACTGTAGATAAAGGCATAGCCATATCCGGGGTCTTTGGCTCCCGTCACATCGCTTTTGGAGGACAGATCCGGACCGGCGAGTCCGATGATGTTACCGATACGGCCTTCGGCTTGTGTATCCGAAGTGTTGTTGCCGGCAAATTCGGCTTCCCAGATGCTTTCGTTGGCAGTGGTGTTATACTTGTCGGAACACATATCGATGAAAGGGTCCCAGTAGTTGGCAGCCAGTTTGTGACCGGCAGTCATTACTTTCTGGGCGTAGAAGCTGGCTCTTTCGAAATAGTCTTTCTTTTCGGCCTGTGTGGCATTGCGACCTTCACGGTAATGCTCGCCTGCACGGAACAGATATACACGTGCCAGTATGCCCCATGCGGTAGACTGAGAGATACGTCCCGGCTTGTAAGCAAGATCGGAGGCCGATTTCAGACCAGTCTCGGCGGCATCTGCCATTTCGGAGATGATGAAGTCATAGATTTCCTGCTTGTCCGTACGCGGGATATTCAGGTTGGTAACGCTTTGGGTTGAAACTGTTTTGAAAGGAACATCTCCCCAGCACTCTACCAGATTGAAATAATAGAATGCACGCAGGAAGCGGGCTTCGGCGATGTACTGTTCTTTGACGCCTGCATCGAAACCGTTTACTTTGTCGATGTTTTCGAGGAACATATTGGCACGGTTGATGCCTGAATAGAGGGCATACCAGAAGGCAGTCACGGCGTTGTCACTGGTGGTGGCGTTGTTGCAGATCAGTCCGGTAGATGCGGGACCGCGTCCGCTGCCTCCGTAGTGGGATAAGTCGTCACCGGCTACGAGGTACATATAGTCACCGCCGTAGAAAGTAGGTTGCGACAGTATGGCGTAGATGCCTGTCAGGAAGGAGTTGGCTTCAGCGGGGGTGTTGAAGTAGTTCTCCGGCGTCAGTTTGGTAGGTTCTTTGTCCAGAAAGTCACAGGATACCATGCTGAAACCTGCCAATAGAGCTATGATTGTTATTTTTAATGCTTTCATAATCGAATTCTTTTTTCTAACTGTTACTATCATTATCCGTTTAGAATCCCAGGCTTACACCGAAGCTGATAGAGTATGCTCTCGGATAGGAAGAGTAGTCCAGACCGGGAGTGAGCGCACTGTTGCGTACAGATACTTCCGGATCATAACCGGAATAACCGGTACATGTCCACAGGTTTTGTGCGGCAACGTAAACACGTGCTTTGTCTATCTTCCATTTCTTCACCAACTTGGCGGGGAAGGTATAGCCTACTGTTACGTTCTTCAGACGCAGGTACGAACCGTCTTCGATGATGCGTGAAGAGATCACACGGTTGGAAGAGGAGTTGGTAGCCGCAGGGATGTCACTGGTCGGATTTTCCGGTGTCCAGCGGTTGGCATAGCTGGCGAACTGGTTCAATTCGCGTGAACGGTTGTTGGAGCTTTCAAAGAACAGGCGGTTGGCATTCATGATATCGTTGCCGTATGACCACTGGAAGAAGATGCTCAGATCGATGCCTTTATATTCAAAGTTGTTGGTGAAACCACCGGTATGTATCGGAAGTCCGCGTCCGATAATCGTACGGTCGTTGGAGTCAACTACTCCGTCTCCGTTAAGGTCGGCATATTTGGGCATACCCGGCTGAGTGTTGGTCTCAGTAGAGTAGTGGGGCACTCCCGGTTTCAGGCTGTATGAGTTACCCGATTTGTTGAAGTCGTCGTACTTGTATGTACCTTCATAGACATAACCGTACATCAGTCCCATCGGCAGACCGACTTTGGCGATGTAGCTGGACTGACCGTTGTAGTTCTGGTCGAATTGCGCGGCAGTCAGCAAGGCTGTCTGATTCTCCGACAATGCCAGTACTTTATTCTTATTGAATGAAATGTTGAAGTTAGTCGTCCACTTGAAGGCGCGTGTCTGGAAGTTGACGGTGTTCAGACTGAGTTCCAGACCGTCATTACGTACTTTACCGATATTCTTGGTAGCGCTGTAATAACCCGAAGAAAAAGGCAGGGAAGCGTCCAGCAACAGGTCGCGGGTGGTCTTCCGGTAAATATCCATCGTTATGCCGATGCGTTCGTCGAAGAATCCGAGGTCGAGACCTGCGTTCCATTGTTCGGTTGTTTCCCATTTCAAATCCTTGTTGGGCAGAGAAGTAGGAACAACACCTGCATTCGTCGCATCATTGTCGAATGGATAGACGCCGCTTGGGAGGGAGTTTGTCGATGTATACGAGCCGACTCTTGATTTTAATACCGCCAGTAGCGCATAATAATCATATTCGCCGATACGGTTGTTACCCGTGAGTCCCCAGCTCAGACGAACCTTACCGCTGGACAGTACACTTTTCAACGGCTTCATAAATTCTTCTTCCGAGAAGCTCCATGCGAGAGAACCGGAAGGGAAGTATCCGTAACGGTTGTCCTTGTTGAACTTGGAAGAACCGTCGGCACGGAAAGAAACGGTAGCGTAATATTTGGACATATAATTGTAAGTCACACGTCCGAGGTACGACAACATTGCCCATGAAGACTTTGCCGAAGTGGTAGTACCTGCCTGTCCTTCGCTCATGCCTGCCATACCGAGTGATTCGTTGGGGATGTGCGTTGTGCGGAATGAATAAATCTCATAGTCCGAGTTCTGGAACGTGATACCTCCCAATACATTGAGGAAGTGTTTCTTTTTGATGTTAGTCTGATAAGTCAGGGTGTTTTCGTTCAGCCATGTCAGGCGTTCCTGGCGGGTTACCTGAGCATTCACTTTATCTGTAGAGGTAGGACCTCCGTAGCGGGTATTCGAGTTGTTGAACTGATCCTGCTTGCGTGAATCATAAGTATATCCGGCGGAAACTTTCAGTTTCAGTCCTTTCAGTACTTCGTATTCTGCGAATCCGTTCATTTGAAGATTGTTGGTGTAGCTCTTCCGGTATTCGTTCTTCTGTGATTTGATCGGGTTGAAACGGTAGTCGTTGCTTGAATCTACGGCGTTGTCCGTTGAACTGTCCATCAGGAAGCTGAGCGGAGTGTCGGGGGAAGTCACCGGACGGTATCCCCATACGCTATAGAAAAGGTTGTTCATACCACTGTAAGAGGTGGATGATGGAGTACTACCTGTCTGGATAGAGCGTGAATAGTTGGTGGTCAGACTCATGTTCAGTTTGCCGCGACGGACTACTGTGTTCATACGTCCTTGCATACGTTTGTAACCGGTTTCTATCAGCGTACCGTCCTGATCGAAGTAAGATAAGGAAGCATTGTAGCGTACACCTTCCGTACCACCGGCAAGTCTGACCGTATGATTCTGCTGCCAGGCAGTCTTGAATATCTCGTCCTGCCAGTTATATTGCGGTATGTCTTTATAATCGTCCAGTGTCCATTGCTTGCCTTCGTAGTTCATCAGGTATGAGCCGGCAACGACGGTAGGATACATTTCATTCTGTAGCTTGACAAACTCATAAGCATCCATCATCGGAATAGTGCGGGTGACGTGCTGCACACCGAAACTACCGTCATAGGACAACTGTGCCCGTCCTACCTTACCTTTCTTGGTGGTGATGATGACAACACCGTTGGCACCGCGCGCACCGTAAATGGCCGTAGCCGACGCATCTTTGAGGAAGTCGAGCGACTCGATATCGGAAGGGTTCAGCGTGCTGGCTGCCGATGAATCTTCTATCGGGAAACCGTCGATAACGAACAGCGGCGAGTTTTCTTGTGTCAGTGAGTTGTTACCACGGATCACGATGCTCATGTTGCCGCCCGGCATACCTTCGCCCGAAGTTACGTTGACTCCGGCGATACGTCCGCCGAGTGCCTGATCGAATGAAGCGACGGGGGCGGTAAGTACATCTGCCATGTTGGCTTTCGCCACGGAACCCGTAAGGTCGCGGCGGCGTACTTCCTGATAGCCGACAACCACTACTTCGTCCAGCGTTTTAGTATCTTCTTTTAATGTGATGACCATTGGTTTTTGCGAGTCCGCCTTTTGTTCTACGGTGACGTAGCCGATAAAGGAAATAACCAAGGTAGCGTTCTTTTGGGGGATGTTAAGAGTGAATTTACCGTCAAGGTCGGTGATCGTTCCCTGCGAAGTGCCTTTTACCTGAACACTGGCTCCGGGAACACCTTCTCCTAGATTATCCTTCACAGTACCTTTGACAAGTACTTGTGCAAGCACAAATGGAACAGAAAGCAGGAGCATTCCCAAAATGGAGAGCATCCTTTTTCTTGTCTGGTTGGATAGATGTTTTTTCATATATTAAAAATTAAGTGATTTTGTTGAATTTACGATGGCAAAGATATACGCATTGATTGTTCTCATATGGATAGAATTATTCAAGATTGATACAAAATAATACAAATCTGCTATTCTCACTGGTTATCTTGTCTTTACCGATTCAAGCAGTTCGGACAGCTCTCTGACAACTTCCGGATGCTGTTTCGCTACATTGTTTTTCTCCGATGGATCGGCGGATAAATCGTACAGCTGGGGATGCCTGTCATTGCCCAGTTCCATTTTTGTCCAGTATTCGATGGCGGGGGCGTCACTCGGTTCGATGTACTTCCATTGTCCTTTCACGATGGCGAGCGTATTATTGAGATTTTGCTGTACGATGTATTCACGACTGGTGTAGTCTTTTCCCAGAAGCGTGTTCAGATGTTCCTGACTGTCAGGAGCTGCGCCTTCCGGAAGCGGTTGTTTCAGTAAAGCGGCAAGTGAGGCAAAGATATCGATTTGTGAGAAGAGAGCCTGTTGCTTGTTCGGCTTCACTTTGGCAGGCCAGCGGACGATGAACGGAATGCGGGTTCCGGCTTCGTAAGCGCTGTACTTTCCACCACGGTAAATACCCATCGGGGTATGTCTGTTGAGGCGTTCAAAGGCTTGGTCCTGGTAGCCGTCGTCGATGACGGGGCCATTGTCGCTGGTGAATATCAGGATGGTGTTGTCCGTCAGCTGGAGGCTGTCGAGGGTGTTCATGATCTCTCCGATGGTCCAGTCGAGTTGCAGGATTACGTCTCCGCGGGTTCCCAGACCGCTTTTCCCGGCGAAGCGGGGATGTGGGACGCGCGGTACGTGTACGTCCTGCGTGCCCATATATAAGAAGAAAGGTTCTTCCTTATGGGAGGCGATGAAGTTTTTTGCTTTATTGGTGATGATGTCGGCGATGTCCTCGTCTTTCCAGAGAGCGGACTTGCCTCCGGTCATCCAGCCGATGCGGGGGATGCCGTTGATTATCGTATTGTTATGTCCCTGACTGGGTTTTAGTTTTACGAGTTCCGGATTCTCTTCGCCTGTAGGCCAGTCGCCTACTTTATGCTCGTAGTTCACAGTGATCGGGTCGTTCGGGTCGAGTCCTACCACGTGTCCGTTCTCGACGAATACGCAAGGGACACGGTCTACGGTTGCCGGAATCACAAACTCGTAATCGAAGCCGATACTTTGGGCGTTGGGGGTGATGTGGCCGTTGAAGTCGGTGCCTCCTTTCGGACCGAGTCCGAGATGCCATTTGCCGACAACTCCGGTGGCGTAACCTGCTTCTTTCAGCATATCTGCCATGGTGACGCAGGTGGTGTCGATGATCAGTTCCGAGTTTCCGGGGGCGATGCCTGTGTTCTCCTGTCGCCACGGGTACATGCCTGTCAGGAGTCCGAAGCGGGAAGGGGTACTGGTGGCGGAAGTTGCATAGGCGTTGGTGAACTGTACGCCCTGTCCGGCAAGGCGGTCGATATGGGGAGTACTGACCTTTGTTGCTCCGTAGCAGCTAAGGTCGCCTATGCCAAGGTCGTCCGCGAATATATAAATAATGTTAGGCTTTTGTGAGTTTTGTCCGTTGTCTTTTTGTACTTTCTGATTGCATCCGGTCAGCAGGGCTATACCGGGCAATAGCGGTAGTAAACGTGAGACATTCTTCATAATGTTGATCTTTTATGGAGTGATTACTGAACACAAAGATAAGAGGATTGGCGGAAATGAGTGAGCAGGAATGTACAGGTGTGATACAAAATTGTCCATTCTAAAGGGTTAAATGTTCCGGGGCTACGGATGCCTTTTCCTGACATCGTAGCCCGGATCTTGTGCCACGCTGTTGGCACAGCTGTGCCACCGCGATGGCACGGTCGTGCCAGCAGCGTGGCACAAGTGTGCCAACAGGAGGGAACTACTTTGGCATAGGTTCTCCTGTTACAAATGCTACTTGCTTACCTGTTTGTGGGTTATTGATCCGTTTCTTCGTTCCCTTCTTCCTCTTTTTCTTCACCCTTGCGGTAGGCAAGCGGACTGACGTGATAAATCTCCTTAAAGCATTTACTGAAATAGCGGGAAGAAGAGAAACCGATGCGGTCGGAAATCTCCGTAATGTTCAGCTCCGGATTGTTCCGCAGCATGACGGCTCCTTTCTTGAGACGGATACTTAATATAAAGTCGTTCGGTGTCTGACCGGTGACGGCTTTCAGCTTCGTGAACAGATTGGTACGTGCCATCCCCATTTCACGGGCGAAGATGTTGACATTAAAGTCCGTATTATCCAAGTGCTGTTCGATGATGGCCATGGCACGGTCCAGCATTTCTTTATCCATCGGGTTAGTGGCAAGCATCTGGGCAAAAGCCTGTGGCTGTTTGCTGAATTTCTCCTGTAGCAACCGCCGTGAGTTCACCAGATTGTTGCAACGGGAGATCAGGAGATTGGTATTGAACGGCTTGGTGATATAATCGTCCGCGCCGATCTTTAATCCTTCAATGTTGTGTTCCACGGCTGTGCGTGCCGTCAGTAGTACTACCGGGATGTGACAGGTGTTGAAGTCCGTTTTGATTTGCTTACAGAGTTCCGTACCCGACATACGTGGCATGACAACGTCGCTCAGTATGATGCTTGGCATATCTTTCTGTATGATATCCAGTGCCTCTACACCGTCGGAAGCGGTGGTGACCTGATAGAACGTTTCGAAGATACCTGCCAGCATTTGCTTGATGGATTCGTTGTCTTCCACTATCAGCATTTTCGCATCTTCGATGCGTTTGTTGTCTTCCTCCTTCCATTCGGAATCGGGCAGTATTTCTACGGTTGGAACGATTGTTTCCGGTTGTTGCTGAATGTTGGTGTCGGTGTTGTCCCGTATGATTTGTTCCTCCGTAAAGTGCTGGTTGCCCGATTTCAACGTAATGATAAAACGGCTTCCCTTGCCCGGTTCGCTCTCTACACGGATGGTTCCGTGATGAAGTTCGATGATACCTTTTGTCAACGCCAGTCCGATGCCTGTGCCGGCTCCGGTATTCAGCGAGTCGAGGCGTTCGGTCTGGTAGAAACGGTCGAATATCTTGTCGATCTCGGCGGCGGCAATGCCTGTTCCCGTGTCTTTGATCTCGATAATGACGTATTTATCCTCCTGCGATACGTTGATGGAGATGGTATCTTCCGCTTTCGTATGCTTCAATGCGTTGGACAGCAGATTGTTCACTACCTTCTGCATCTGCTTCTGGTCGTACCATACTTCAATATCATCCGACTGCTTGTTGAACTTGAAATTGATTTGCTTGCTGCTGGCGTATTCAAGGAATAACAGATAATTCTCGTACAGGAAGTTCACCAGATTATGTCGGCTGACTTTGATTTTCATGTGCCCTTGTTCCTGCTTGCGGAAGTCGAGCAGTTCCGTAATTAGTTCACGCAGTTGGAGGCTGTTTTTGTAAATTCCCAATATCTTGTGATAAATATTAGGTGTGAATGTCTGTACTTGCAACAGCGTTTCTACCTGTCCCACGATCAACGTCAGCGGAGTGCGGAATTCGTGAGAGATGTTGGTAAAGAAGCGCAGCTTGGATTGGTTTAATGCTTCGAGGTCTTCGATGTGCTTCTTTTCATATTTCAGTGACTCACGCAGTTTGATGCGGGAATTGTAGTTCTGAATGAGATACCATAACAGACTGACGGTACAAATGGTGTAAATCAGATAAGCCCACCATGTCTCATACCAAGGCGGTAATACACGGATCAGTAGTCGGGCTTCTTCGATACCGTCTCCGTCCGACTTGATGACGAGCGTATATTTGCCCGGATTCAGGTTGGTATAAGTGATAAGCGTCTGTTTGCGGTCGGTGTGATTCCATTCGTCGGAGAAACCTTCGAGGCGGTAGACGATTTCATTCCTGTTGGCAGGGATGAAGTTGGAAGTGGCGTATTCTATGCTGAACATGGATTGGTCGGCTTTCAGGCTGATTTCCGGTGTATAGGCGATGGACTGTTCCAAGATGCCGGTGTCGTCTCCGGCAGTGATCTCCTTTCCGTTGACCAGCAGGCGGGAAAGGATGATGCTGTAGGACTTGGGCGTAAAGTGCAGTTTCTTTTCCCAGAAAGAAATCATGCCTTGGATGCCGCCTAGAAATACTTCTCCGTCATGCGTTACGAACAATGCGTTTTCGTTGACGGCAGTCAGCGGGAATCCGTTCTCTGTACCGTAGTTGTAAAACTTCTTTTGCGGATAGTCAAACTGGGAGAATCCCTGATTGGTAATCAGCAGCAAGTCTCCCTTTTGTATGGACGACTCGAATACTTCGTAGATACAGTCGCTGGATAGGCCGTCTTTCTGCATATCGAAGTTTTCGAAGTCGTTGCTCTCCTTGCGGTAACGGTCGAGCCCGCTTCCGGAAGTGGAGAACCACAGGTTGCCGTTGCTGTCTTGCATGATGTTGTTGACATTGTTGTTGCTGAGAGTGTTCGGAATGGAGGGATTGTGTGCATAGTGGGTGAGCTTGCCGGTGTCGAAGCGGTAAGAATATACGCCCTCTCCGGTAGCGGAAACCCATAGCGTTTCGTCCTTGTCGATGTAGAGGCTGGCCACCATACCGATATTTCTGCCTTCTTTGGTATCCTTGAAAAGATGTTCGCAGGTGCCCGTTGCCGGGTTGAAAAGGCAGACTCCGTTTTGTGTGGCGATGATCAGTTTGTCTTCGTAGGGCACGATGTCGCGTACAATGTCCGAGGGCAGTGTGGTCGGGTCGCCCGCTTTCATCCGGTAAACGGTAAAGCGGTTGGTGCGCAGGTCGAGTTTGTTCAGTCCTCCCAAGTGTGTGCCGATCCACATAATCTCCTCTGTCCGGTCGTAATAGATTGCCTTGACGTTGTTGTGCGAGATACTGTTCCTGCCTTCTTCATGGCGGTACCAGCGATAAGTATTGTTTTTCCGGTTGTAGACGTTCACGCCACCGCCTTCGGTGCAGATCCATAAGTTACCGTCTTTGTCTTCCGTCATTCTGCCGACGATGGGACTGCTTAATCCTTCTTTCTCCGTGTCTCCCACTTTATAGCGGGTATAGATTTCATATTCCGGATTGAAGTAGTTGACGCCGCCAAAGTAAGTTCCCAGCCATAGGGTTCCCTGTTCGTCTTTCACGATACACCAGATGGAAGAGTGGGTGAGTCCGTCGGGTTTGTTGTCATTGGCGGTATAAAGTTGGAACTGTCCTGTGCTTTTGTCGTAGCGGTTCAAGCCGTGGAAAGTTCCGATCCATAGATTTCCCAGATTATCTTCACAGCAGCTTCTGACAAAATCGGAACATATACTGTTCGGATTCTTCGGGTCGTGGCGGAAGTTGTCGATAGTGCCGTTTGTGCGGATACGGTAGAGCCCTTCCTCCCAGCTGCCAATCCACAGTTCTTTGGATGAGTCTTCGTAGATGCTGGCTATGTTTCCTTTCGTGATGGGCTGAGAGAGTTGCTTGTCGTCCGACAGGCAGTAAACACCATTGCTGGTGGTTCCCATCCACAGGTTTTTCTTCTCGTCCAGATGGAGGCAGGATAGGTTAATGTCTTTCCCGGCAAGGTGGTAGTAAAGGTCGAAGTTGTTCGTGTTCTCGTTGAAAACGAATACTTCTTCTCTTTTTCCGATATATAGTTTTTCGTTGTAGTAGATAGCGTCCACATTGCCTTGCAGTAGGGTTTTGAATCGTTGAGTGGTCATGTCAAATTCGGCTACACCGTCGGTGCAAAGCAGGTAAACCTTCCCGTTCTTATTACCTGTGATACGGAGTACGGTATTGCTGAACAGACTGTTCGGATCATTCTTCTTGAGCTTGAAACTTTTGATATCGTTACCGTTATAACGGTTCAGCCCTTCGCGCGTACCTATCCATATAATGCCCCGTTCGTCAATGTACAGGCTGTTGACGGAAAACTGGGAAAGTCCGTCATCTGTGGTCAAATGGCTGAAAGTAATATTTTGTCCTAACGTACGGACAGCAGTTACGCTTAAAAATAGCAGAAATAAAAGGATTGTTTTTCTCACTAATTCGGTTGTTTAGGGTATTACTAATGGCAAATATATTGTTTTTATTTGATTTTCGGGAACCTTATTAGGAGAAAGTAACTATATTTGTATCCTCCAAACGAAAGATATATGAAAGTAAAGAAAATTAGTTCTGCTAATGTAGAGGCTTGTTCGCTTCCTAAATTATTTGATGAGGAAAAGATAGATTTCCAGCCGGTTCAGTGTGTCAACTGGGCTGAATATCCTTACAAGCCAAAAGTAAGTTTCCGGATTGCGCATACCAAAGATTCTATTCTGTTGCACTTCAAAGTCAGAGAAGAAAGTGTACGTGCCAAGTATGGAGAAGACAATGGATCTGTATGGACTGATTCCTGTGTGGAGTTTTTCTCTGTTCCGGCCAGTGACGGAATCTATTATAATATAGAATGTAACTGCATCGGAACGATTCTGATCGGTGCCGGACCAGCCCGTAACGGTCGGGAACACGCTCCGAAAGAAGTGACGGCTCTCGTGCAGCGTTGGTCCAGTCTGGGCAATGAACCCTTCGAAGAACGTGTGGACGATACGACTTGGGAAGTAGCCTTGATTATTCCTTATGCTGCATTCTTCAAGCATCAGATACAGTCACTGGATGGAAAGGAAGTTAAAGCGAATTTCTATAAATGCGGGGATGAACTGCAAACCCCTCACTTCCTGTCATGGAATCCGATAAAGATTGAGAAACCGGACTTCCATCGTCCCGACTTCTTCGGTACGCTGGAGTTTGAATAAATAAGAAGGGTGATGTCCGTAAAAAGACATCACCCTTTCTCTATGAAAAGTGTATTTTGTCTATTTCACAATCCCACGTTCCGAACCTTTTACGAAATTCACGATATTCTCGATTTCTTCACTCATCGGAACCTGATCGATAATCTTCTGGACAGCATCCTGAACACTGAAATTACCTTGATAGATCAACCGGTAAGCATTGGCAATATGACGAAGGATTCTTTCCGACGTATTGTGATGCTGTGACAGAACGACTGCATTCACTCCATGATAGGCAACAGGATTGCCGGACATAATTACGTAGGGAGGAACATCTTTGGAGATGCGGCATCCGCTTTGTACAAGTGTCCAGCTACCAATGTGACAATATTGGTGCAACGTTACGTTGCCGCTTAGGATCACACAATCATCTAATGAGCATTCTCCTGCAATTGTAGTACCTATTCCTACCACACAATTATTGCTGATCTGCACATCATGGCAAAGGTGTACCTTATCCATCAGGTAGTTCCCGTTTCCAATTCTGGTAGCATTTCCTGCAAAAGTGGCACGGCTGATTACTACATTCTCACGGATATCGTTATTGTCTCCGATGATCAGACTGCTTTCTTCCCCTGTATAGTGAAAGTCTTGCGGTTCTGCTCCCAGGACAGCATTCTGATGTATTTTGTTTCCTTTCCCCATTTTTGTACCTTTCAGGATACTGGCGTATGACATGATGGTACAGTCATCGCCGATTTCCACATCTTTCTCGATGTAGGCGAAAGGCAAGACAGTTACATTCTTGCCTAATTTCGCTTCGGGGTCTACGTAAGCTAACGGACTAATCATAATAGTATATGTTTAAAGTTAATCTTCTCTTCCACCGCCTAATGCCTGGTAGAGGCTGACCACAGCCTGCATCTTGTCGAAACAGTCGGAAACCTGAGAAATCTGTGCGCTCAGATAAGATTGCTGTGCCGACAATACTTCCAGATAGGTTGACGTCCCTAAGTTAAACAATTCTTTTGTATCTTCCGAAGCTTTCTTGGCAGATTCTACCTGCATTTGGCGGGATTCAGCCTTTTTACTGGTGTTTTGGTATAAACTTAGCGCATTGCTGACTTCGCTTCCGGCATTGTACAATGTTTGCTGGAAAGATAATTTAGCTTGTTCTTCCTGTGCTTTCGCTGCTTTCAGGCGGGCGATATTCGTACCACGGTAGAACAATGGCTGAGTCAGTGAACCGATAGCGGAAGCCAGTAACTTACCCGGATTGATAATGGCGGAACCTGCACTGTTTGTCCATCCGGCAGAACCGCTGAGAGTGATCTGCGGATAGAAAGCGGCACGGGCAGAGTTCGTATTATAATAGCAGCTTGCCAAAGACATTTCGGCTGCTTTTACGTCCGGACGGTTAGATAACAACTGCAAAGGAATCCCTGCGGAAAGTTCCTCAGGAAGTGCCTGTGCTTCCAGTACACCACGTTTGATCGCGTGCGGAGCTTCTCCCAAGAAGGTAGACAGGGCATTTTCCGTTTCGCGGATGCTCTGCTCGATGTCGGGGATGGAAGCCACTACTTGTGCATAGGCAGCTTTGCTTTGTGCTAAAGCGGCAGATGTGTAGGTCGATCTTTCCGAAAGTGCCTGTACGGTTTCAGCATTACGTTTCAGTACCTCAGCCGTAGCCTGAGTGATCTCCAGCTGGCGGTCGAGCATAAGCAAGGTATAATACATGTTGGCAATGTTGGCAATAACTTGTGTCTGTACAGCCTGGCGATAAGCCTTTGTCTGTTTCAGGGTGACTTGTGCATTTCGTTTGGAGTTCAGCAGTTGCCCGAACAGGTCTACTTGCCAACTGGCAGTAACCGGCAATGAGTACGTTTTAGTTGCTGCGTTCTTGTCAAAACTGCTGATTGTTCCCTGTGGAGACAAACCGATGGACGGTGCATAAGCCAGTCGGGCTGACATCAGAGACGCTTCTGCCGCTTTGACGTTCAATGCAGCGGAAAGGAGGTCAGTGTTTTGTTTCAGTCCCTGTTCGATGAGAGACTGGAGCTGTGGGTCGGTGAAGACTTCTCTCCACGGCAGGTTACCGAAGTTGGTGGTATCCGAAGCTAATGTATCATTGTCCGCTGCCGGATCACGATACAGGCCGGAAGCGGTAATATCTTCGGGTCTGTCATACGACTTATAGATGTGGCAGCTGCTCAGGAGAGCAGTTGCACACAACATATATAGAATCTGTTTCTTCATATCGAATTTCATTATTTAGCGTATTGTTCAATCTCAGTTACGGCATCCGTATTGTCGATGTCTTCCCATTCCATCGGTTTAACCTTCTCTTGCAGGTACTGGAAGATAACGAACAAAGCAGGAACGATGAAGATCTGGCAGATCATACCGATCAACATACCACCAATAGAAGCTGTACCCAGTGTACGGTTACCGTGGGCACCTACACCGAATGCGAACATCAACGGAAGCAGACCGACTACCATAGCCAATGAGGTCATCAGGATCGGGCGGAGACGGGCACCGGCACCCAGAACGGCTGCCCATGTGATGCTCATACCCATCTTACGACGGTCGAGGGCAAACTCTACAATCAAGATGGCGTTCTTGGCCAACAGACCCATCAACATGATCAACGCAATCTGCATATAGATATTGTTGGACATGGTACCGAGTATCATTTTCAAGGCCGATATACTACCGATCGCGCTCATTCCGTTGACGAACAGGAAGCTGCCTAGCAAACCGAACGGAATGGATAACAATACGGCCAGCGGAAGAATATAACTTTCGTACTGAGCACTCAACAGCAAATAAACGAACACGAAACAAAGGATAAAGATCAAACCAGTCGTACTGCCGCTACTTTGTGCTTCCTCACGAGCCATGCCTCCTAGTTCATAAGTGTAACCTGCCGGAAGGTTTTCTTTGGCCACTTCTGCCAGTGCAGCCAGTGCCTGACCGGAAGTATAACCGGAAGCCGGAGCTACCATCACCTTCATGGAAGTATACAAGTTGAAACGGCTGATAATATCAGGTCCGTATACCTTCTCTACAGAGATGAACTGGGAAATCGGAGCCATTTCGCCTTGGTTGTTACGAACCTTGACATTATTCAGTGATTCCAGATTCTTGCGTGATAACGGGTCCGACTGAATCATTACGCGGTACATCTTACCGAAACGGTTGAAGTTGGATGCGTACAAACCTCCGTAATATCCCTGCATCGTGCTAAGAATATCGCTTGGGCTGATACCTGCCTTCTTACAAGCTGCCGCATCAATATCAATCATATATTGCGGGAAGTTCGGGTTGAAGGTCGTTTTTGCAGAGTTAATTTCCGGACGTGCCTCCAATGCTGCGGTGTAGTTGTTGGCTACATCAAAGAATTTGTTCAGGTCACCACCTGTCTTGTCCTGCATGTTCACCTCGATATCCGTAGATGCCGAGTAACCGGGGATCATAGGAGGAGCGAAGAACAATACCTGTGCTTCCTTGATAATCTTCTGCGCACGCATGTATAAAGAACCGACGATAACGTCTGAGTTCTGAATCATGGAGCGTTCATCCCAGTCTTTCAGTTTGATAATGAAAGAACCGTAAGACGGTCCCTGACCACCAATGAAACTGAAACCGGAGATCAATGTACGTGAAGCTACGGCAGGGTCCGCAGCAATCAGACTGTCTACACGTGCCAGTATTTGTTCCGAGCGGTCTTGTGATGTACCCGGAGGTAGTGTTACAGCTCCCATCAGCGTACCGGTATCTTCATTAGGGACCATACCTGTCGGAGTAGTGTTCATAAAGAAGATCAGCAATACGATAGAGAGAACCACCAGTCCCATTGACAACCACTTTTTCTGGATAAAGAAGAGTACGCGTTTCTTATACCTCTTTAATATAGAGTCATAAGCGGCATTGAAAGAAGTGTGGAAGCGAGAAACAAGTGTTTGTTTCTTATCTCCATGATCAGTATGCGGTTTCAGAAGAACGGCACACAATGCCGGACTCAGTGTCAAGGCGTTCAATGCGGACAGACCGATAGCGATAGCCATTGTCAAACCGAATTGGCGATAGAACGTACCTGCCGTACCACCCATGAAACTTACCGGAATAAACACGGACATCATGACCAGTGTGATAGATACGATGGCACCACCCAATTCGTTCATCGCATCGATAGATGCCAGACGGGCGGATGTATATCCCTGATCGAGCTTGGCATGTACACCCTCGACAACCACAATCGCATCATCGACCACAATCGCAATGGCAAGCACAAGGGCACACAGGGTCAGCAAGTTCAAACTGAATCCGATCAGTGACAGTACGAAGAATGTACCGATAAGGGCTACCGGAATAGCAATGGTCGGAATCAAGGTAGAACGCAAATCCTGCAAGAAGATATATACTACGATAAATACCAGAATAAATGCCTCGATCAATGTCTTCAACACTTCGTGGATAGAAGCGAACAAGAAGTCGTTGGCGTTCATAGAAACGTTAATCTTCAATCCCGAAGGTAGTGTTGTGGATGCTTCATCCAATAATTTCTGGATATCAGTGATGGTTTGCGTAGCATTTGTACCAGCCATCTGATAAACGATACAGGTTACAGCTTTGTGTCCGTTTACACGGTTGGTAAAGTTATATCCCAGACGGTCCAGCTGAATCTCCGCAATATCATTCAGTCGAAGTACCTCACCGTTAGGCAGAGACTTGATGACAATGTTCTCAAACTCTTCCGGCTGTTGCAGACGTCCTTTGTAACGAATGGTATATTGGAAAGTCTGGTTACTGCGTTCACCGAACTGTCCTGGAGCAGCTTCGACATTCTGTTCTGCCAGAGCAGCGGAAACATCAC
>ENA-UEPI01000536-UEPI01000536.1-human-gut-metagenome-genome-assembly--contig:-NODE-536-length-27861-cov-40.456558_pt1 | contig 27861 bp, 23 predicted proteins | sample MGYA00242899_ERZ507914 | MGnify/ENA primary metagenome ERZ507914 (study PRJEB26167, sample SAMN06115442) | human gut metagenome | host: Homo sapiens | place: China:Chongqing | collected 2015-07-28...
GACAAAAGCCTCGAAACTTCTTTTCTCTATATTGTTATCGTTGTTGCTCATTGTTGTATGTATTGAAAGTTACAAAGGTAAGCCCAATTACAGGTTTTCCATGAAACTTGCTGATTGTTTTTACAGTTGGTTGAATTTGTTCATTGCATTTGCCTTGATGTCATCTGCGATGTCAATGTAAGGTTTCATGGCTTTATAATCGCTGTGTCCCGTCCATTTCATGACCACTTGTGCCGGGATACCGAGTGCCAAGGCGTTACAAATGAATGTCCTTCGTCCGGCGTGAGTGCTTAACAGTGCGTATTTAGGTGTCACCTCATCTATACGCTCATTTCCTTTATAATATGTTTCCCTTACAGGCTCGTTAATTTCAGCAAGCTCGCCCAACTCTTTCAAATAATCATTCATTTTCTGATTGCTGATGACTGGCAGCGCCATGTTGTTCTCAAAGTGAATGTCCTTGTATTTTTCAAGTATGGCTTTGCTGTATTTGTTCAGTTCTATATTTAGGCTGTCCGCCGTTTTGACGGTAGTAACTTCTATGTGGTCAGATTTGACATCACTTCGTTTCAAGTTACGGACATCTGAATACCTTAGACTTGTGAAACAACAGAACAGAAAAACATCCCGAACACGTTCCAAATATTGTTTGTCTTTGGGTATCTGATAGTCTTTCAGTCTATTCAATTCGTCCCATGTCAGAAAGATTACTTTCTTTGAAGTTGTTTTCAATTTCGGCTTGAATGTATCAAATGCAATGTTTTGATTATATCCTTTCTTGAAACTCCATCGCAGGAACCATTTGAGGAATCCCATCTGTTTGCTGATGGTACTGTTTCTCATGTCTTTCTTGTCACGCAAGAAGTTTACATACTCGTTTAGTCCGAACTCATCGAAATACTCAAAAGTCACATCTTCTTTGAACTCTTTCAGGTGATTTTTTACGGCTGCAAATTTTTCGTATGTGGATTCTGTCCAGTTGTTCTGATTACCACATTCCTTAACAAACTCATCAAATACCTCCCAAAAACTTATTTTAGTATCTTCTTGTTGCTCCTCGCTGCCATTTTTCATTCGCAGATTGAATGCCTCTTTCAACTGTTGGGTGGTCGGCATGGTTTCCTGTACCTCAAATTCTTTGAACACGTTTTGAATTTCAGCATAGTATCTTAGCAAATCAGCATTGATTTCAGATGCGCTTTGCTTTAATTTATTGGTACATCCGTTCTTTACACGCTGCTTGTCGGTATCCCACTTGGCTATATCAATGCGGTAGCCGGTTGTAAACTCGATGCGATGGCTTGCGTATATGACACGCATACGGATGGGTACGTTCTCCACGATTGGAACGCCGTTCTTTTTGCGGCTTTCAGGTGCAAAAATGATGTTTCGTTTGATGTTCATGACTGGGTGTATTTGAAATTCTGCACCCAAATATACACCCAAAAATTGAAATAGCGAGCGATATTCTATAATATTTAGATTTAATTATGATTGTAATAAGCTGGTTATTAATAGGCATTTGCGATTGTATGATATTTTGAGATAATACAGGTTCAAGAGCCTGTCTCTCCGCTGAAACCTAAGACATTAGGTAGTCAAATTAAGACAAGTCCCGTAAAATCAACGTTTTACGGGACTTTTTCTATTTATCCGGTGGACAACCGAAAGACATTCAAATGCCCACTTCAGACAAAGTTCCGTTACTAAATCGTTACTAAAAAATAGCCTATAAAAATAGTAACGATTTTCAATGTAAGTCCTTGATTTGTCGCTCATTGACGTTCAAATGTCTGCTTGTAACCCAATTATTAATTATTCCTTTGCAGAGGGAAGTCATTACACCCACTGTAACGGAGCTAAATTAAAAAAGGATATGAGTAAGAGTACATTTAAGATTCTATTCTATCTAAGAAAGAATCAGGTAAACAAAGACGGAACAGTTTGTATTATGATTCGTTTGTCACTTAACGGTGAAATCACACAGTTCAGTTCTAAACTGAGCGTGAAGCCGGATGCCTGGGATACTGTTTTGGGCAAGGCGAAAGGAAATACACAGAAAGCCCGCCAGTTGAATGAAACATTGGAGGACATCCGTGCTTCGCTGAAAAACCACTACCGGGATATTGAAGTGCATGAGTCATTCGTAACGGTAGAAAAAATACGCAATGCGTTTTTGGGAATAACGGCGAGACAAAGAACACTGCTGGAACTTTTCAAGAAACACAATGAGGATGCAAGAAAACTGGTCGGCATCAGCAAGACTCCTGCCACCCTCGCGAAATATGACCGCTGCTACCGGAGGCTGGAGGAATTTATGAAAGTGAAATACAATATTTCGGATATATCACTGAAGGAAATCGGGCATATGTTCATTACGGACTTCGAGAACTATCTGAGAACGGAAAGCAAATGCAATGAGAATACTACGGCAAAATTCATGCAGACGTTCAAGATGATTGTAATCATCGCCAAAAATAACGGTTGGATTTATACTGACCCGTTTTCAAATTATAAAATCAGACTGAAACGTGTGGACAGAGGCTATCTGACGGATGCGGAACTGCAAAAGATAATGAAGAAGAAGTTTCCGACTAAAAGACTGGAACAGGTACGGGACGTGTTCCTGTTCTCCTGTTACACGGGATTATCATATGTGGACGTGAAGGAACTGAAGGCAAGCGACATCAGAATCTCGTTTGACGGGAAGCCGTGGATCATGACGCACCGTCATAAAACAGATACTCCGGTAAACGTACCGCTGCTGAAGATACCGCAGGCGATACTCCAGAAATATGAAGGTCAGCTCCCCAAAGGTCAGTTGCTGCCTGTGCTGAGCAATCAAAAACTTAATTCTTACTTAAAAGAGATTGCGGATTTGTGCGGTATAAATAAAAATATTACCTTCCACCTGGCAAGACATATTACTTTCTCTTACTCATTGAAAACAAGAAACTTACAAAGATTGTCAGCTTAATAGGTAACGACTAAGAAACCAGCGGGCTTCTATATTCTGCAATGTTCTGCACAAATTAAAAGAACGCTTTTCTCATTTGCAAAAGTAATGCTTTTCTTCTTTATTGCCAAAACTATTCCACTGAATAATAGAGAAAATCAATCTCGCCTCATTTTTAATGTTGTTCATCTTGCAGATGGGAATTAGATGATAAACTAAATCATTTGTTGCTGTTCCAACATGTAGACCAACGTTCAAAAGACAATATCCCAAAAGGTTGCCAAAAAAGTTTCCTACCGTCAAAAAAGTTTTATTGAAAATGGCCTAAAGATTTTGCACTTTGCAGAAATGTGCGTATCTTTGCAACATTAGAACCTGCCAAGCCTCTCTACGATGCTCAAATCGGCGGGTCGTTTTTTTATTATAGCTACATGAAAACAAGTTTCCCCAAGCCATACTCAACACCAAAAGAGATTGTTCAGATACTCAAAAGCCGTAGAATACGCTTCAACGACGAGGGCAAAGCGGAAAGCTATCTGATGAACATCGGCTATCACAGACTTTCGGCTTATATCTTTCCTTTCTATAAGAGTCCTAAAAGCGATTTGGTTTTGAAGGACGGTACAACCTTTGAACAGGTGATGACACTTTACCGCTTCGACAAGAAACTCCGCATCATGCTTTTCAACGAAATTGAAAAGATAGAAGTAGCAATACGCAGCGTGTTGGCTAACATAGGTTGTCAAGAGCTTGGCGATAAGTATTGGATAACAAAGGCGGAGTATTTTGCCAACTCTGATAAATTCCGGCAGACGCTGGCCGTCATAGAAAAGGAACTGACAGCAAGCAAGGAAGAGTACATTGAGAATTTTAGGAACAACTACATAGAGGATTATCCTCCGGCATGGATGATAACCGAGGTTTTGTCTTTCGGCAACCTGAATTACATCTATTCCAACATAGCGAGTAACAGACTGAGGAAACTTATTGCTGACTATTTCGGGCTGAAACCGCAGGTATTCACTTCGTGGCTTACCGTACTTGCCAATCTGCGCAATATGTGTTGCCACCATGCAAGGGTGTGGAACAGGGACTTTATGCTCACCCCCGCAGAACCGCGTAAGACTTCAAATTCATGGATTGATACTTCCAAGACAGACAAGAAAAAAGTATTCTACCGTTTGTGCATTATCCGGTATTTTCTCGCTACCGTTTCGCCGAACAACAATTTTAACGAAAAATTAGCAGAACTGTTATCCAAGTTCTCCTCAATAGATATTACGGCGATGGGCTTTTGCCAAGATTGGAAGAATGAAGATTTGTGGATAAGACATTAGAAATTTATAATTTATTTTGCGTGAAAATACACAGATAAAAACAGTCTCTTATGAAGAAATTTCTATTATTTTTTACAAATCCGATTGTCGGAGGAGTATTATCTTTAATAGGTTTATTAGAGATTCTATTTAGTATACCATCATCATATTTTACCTATAAGATACCATTGTGGATAGTTGTCTTTGTTATAGGAATACTTATCCTTTTCCGTTATTTTGGGAAACGGATTAGGATTTTATATTACATTAGGACATACACTTCTGATTCATTTGGAGGTTCTTATATGTACAAGTGGCATTGGGTTAAGACTTCATCCTGCACAAATGTTTACGGATATTTCCCAGACCGTATTGATGTTATGGAAACGACAAAACTAAATCCGAATATTCGTGTAATTGATTGTTTTCACCACTATATAGACAATAAGGACTTGTTACAGGCATATATTATGCTCAGTTTGTACGACAAAGTCGAAAATACCAAACAGACAAATTTGTTTATGCTGCAATTGCATCGTTTGGAAGAGCATTATTCAAAGCAAAGAAGTTCGATATAATGTGACTATTACAAGTAAAGCAAGGAAAAAATTATGGGCTAAATCAGGAAATATGTTGGTTATATGATGAATTCGATAATATAAAATTACTTTACTTTTTTGGAAATAGACAAATTTTATTTTAAGGTAATGCAGATGTAAGCACACTATAATTTATATTGGCACTTACATTTGCATTTATACTATTCCAAACTTTTCATCACATCCAACAAATTTTGATAGCTCTTTACTTGATGATAACGCACGTGACTGGTCGAAACGTTGTTGAATAGCTTTTCAGCACATTCAATCTTGGCTTTCTCCACGCCACGCAGTTCCATTGTACCCATTGAGCCTTTGGTTTCGGCTATGAAGAAGATGTGCTTCACAGTGCCTTTGTTAAAGGCAATGGCCCAATCGGGCGAATAGTTACCGACGGGCGTAGGTATTTGAAATGTGCGGGGTAACTTGGCATAAACACAGACTTCATTAGCACCGTCAAGGCTTTCGGCAAACTCGGTTTCACCCTTGCTGTCGGGAAACACGTAGTCCATGACGTGCTTCTTTGCCGCGTATGCTTTCTCTATCGGCTGCGTGTGTTTCTCCTGCGTGAAGATGGTGCTGTCGTATGCTTCCGCTATCTTGTTATAACTGATGTGTTCCACTATCATCGTAGCTTTCTGTTCCTTTATTATGCGGATTGTCTTTCTTATAAATTCCTCCGGGTTGTTGCGGAACATATACAGCTTTGCTTGGCTGATACCTTTCAGGATGGCTACAACCGTGCGGCGTGTCAGCGTTGCGCCCTTGGCTATCTCACCTACAAGGTCGTATTTTACGGTTGATGTGCTTACCGTGCCTATCCGTTTCGTCGTGGTGTGCGTGTTGCCGAATTGGTCTGCCGCCTGTTGCTCGCCTTCGGTCATGATGTATTTCAGCTCCGTCACATACAGTTCCTTTTCAATGGCGGCTACGGCTTTGCGGATAAGTTCATCACTGTCGTAATGCACGGTATAGACATACTTGTGGTTGATATTGTGCCACAACTCTTGAAACTCTTTCTTGGCGAAGTTCTCGTTCAATTTGTTTTCGGGCGACTGCGTTTGGTTGCCGTCCTCTATCATCTCGTCAAGCAGGATGTTCTCGTCGAATGTGTTTTGCACGAGTGCTTGAATGCCTTGCGCCATCGGCTCCAACTTGTGCGGCAACACTGCCAAGCGGTTTGTCTGCAAATCGTCTTTGTAGCGTTGCGTCACCATGCCTTGCTCATCAATGTATTCGTTGTCGTAAAGATAGGCTTGGATGGATATAGCCTCCATGTCCGTGACGGTGTGCTTAGTGCCATCAGCGAGCAGCAACGTCTTTCCCTTAAAGTAATCAACTGAGGCAAATCTCGGACGCTCACGCAATGATTCACGGGTTTTCTTTTGCAGGTCATCTACGAAGGTGCTGTAACTTTCGTTGGCAATGACGGTCAGCCTATTAATGTCATGTACGCTGTCGCCGAGAGTCTCGTAGTCCATGCGGTTGCCGTCCTTATCAACGCACAGGCGCAGTCCTCGTCCCACTTCCTGTCGCTTGTTCACTTCCGAGTTGCTGTGACGCAGCGTGCATATTTGGAACACGTTGGGATTATCCCAGCCCTCGCGCAGTGCCGAATGTGAAAAAATAAACCGCGTAGGTTCGTCGAAGCTCAACAGGCGTTCCTTGTTTTTCAATATCAGGTCGTAGGCGGAGATGTCGTCCGAGAGGTCACTTTTTCTTACCGTCTTGCTGTCAATGGCGTGGCCGCTCTTCTTGTCGATGGAGAAATAGCCGTTGTGGATTTCCTGAACAGGGAAACGGCGCAAATATGCTTGGTAAGCGTCATCGAACAGTGAGAGGTTCTCGTTCAGCAGGTTGGTGTATTCTTCTTCGAAAATTCGTTGGAACACGCCTTTCTGTTCGTTACCCTGTTCATCATAACTTTTGTATTTCGCCACCTCGTCAATGAAGAACAGCGAAAGCGTCTTGATGCCTTTCCCGAACAGTTCGCGCTCTTTCTCGAAGTGCGAGCGGATGGTCTCGCGTATCTGAACACGTTGCAGGGCGAGTTCGCTTACGTCGCCCACAACCTCCCCTTTGTGCAGCGTCACGCCGTTGAGGAATGTCACAGTGTTGCGGAACGGATTTATATCGGAAATCACATAGCCCTTGTATTGGTTAAGCTCGGACACAACAAACAAGTCATCGCCGTATGCCAACTTCCTTGATTCGCGCCTTATGCCTCCATTGCGTTTCACCTCCAGTTCTATCCTCACCATCGGCGGCTCTTTCTTCGACAGAATGATGCCGTCAATATAAAGATAGGTGTTGGTTCCTTGCAAATTTTTCAGTTCAAAACCTTTCACTTGGATTCGCTTCACAAGCTTCTTCTGGTAAGCGTCCAAAGCATCGAGTGCATACACTGTGTTATGTTTTGTCTTGTGCGTGGCTGAATAGTTCAGCATGAACAGCGGCATAAAACGTTTCAGCCCTGTCTGCGTGGCTTCGCCCTCCATCTTCTGCGGCTCATCCATGATTACGATGGGGCGGTTGGCGGCTATCACGTCTATCGGGCGTCGGCTTCCGAACTCATCCCGCCGACTGTAGATGATGCGGCTCTCCTTGCTACGTCCTCCCTCTTTCAGCGAGGCAGCGAAAGCCTGCGTGTTGATTATCATCACGTTGATGCCGCCGTCGCTTGAAAAGCTGTCGAGTCTGTTCAGGTTGCCACTATCATATACGAAGTAGCGCGCTTTCCGTCCGTAGAACTCCATGAAGTGGTCTTCAAGCATGGAAAAACTCTTTGCCACGCCCTCGCGGATGGCAATGCTCGGCACTACCACGACGAACTTGCTCCATCCGTAACGCTTGTTCAGCTCGAACATGGTCTTGATGTACACGTAGGTCTTGCCCGTACCAGTCTCCATTTCGATGTCGAGGCTACACGCACCCAAGCCGTTTGTAGCCACCAACTTGTCCGACAGCGGAATGTTGCTCTCACGCTGCACCTTACGGATGTTCTCCAATAGTTGCCTTGCGTCAAGTTCCACCTCCACGTTACGGTAACCCGTTTCCTCAAAGTCCAGTCGCCCACGCCCTACATCACGGCGGTAGGCCGCTGCATCGTGCGATGGCTGTCCGGCAAACACGTTTACAGTGTTCTCCACCGCGTCCGTCTGGTACTGCTGTATCTTGAATTGAAATTTCATTTCTTCATCTTTTTGTCAATCATTGCCTTGATTTGTAAAATGGCATCTTTTACATCGCAATCGGATAGCTTTTGCCTTGCCATCTGCCACCTTTTGCATCGCATTTTGCCACGTTTCACATTGCAATCAAACAGCCTTGATTTTATTACGATTTGTTACTTTTAGATAATCTTGCGGATGGTGTCCTTGCTGTACGTTTCAAACAGTTGGTCGAAGTTATCGGCCACGTTGTCAGAAGCTAAAGAACTGTCGCGCATTACGAAGTAATAAGGCTTTATCTTGGCTATCTCCGTGATGGTGTTTTCGGCGATGTTTTCGTCGAAGCAGGCAACAAGGTAATTGTCGTTTACGAAAAACACGTGCTTGCCGTCTATTGTCCGTTGCTCTATGGTGGCGGAAAGCTCCACGCCGAGGTCGAGCATCACTTGGAAAAGCAAATCTCCCGCTGTGCGGTCGGGCTTCACATTGTCGGCGAAGAGGTCGTGTTCGGTAAAATCCTTTGGCGTGTAATATACATCCTGCATATTCGAGCTGTCGAGCTTCAACACGCGGAAACCCGTATCAAGTTTATCTATGCCCTCCTTGTCTGCATTCTCTTCCTTGATTTTCTTTCCTGCGCGGCGGATGCGCTCCTTGCCGATTTCGCAGATGTTCTTATATCCTGCCTTGTAGGCTTCGCTCTTCTCATCGGTCTTTTCGGGCAACTGCACCATGATGAATTTGCGGTTGCCGCCGTCCTCGGCGTTGAGTTGCATTACGGCGTGGGCGGTGGTAGCGGAGCCGGAGAAGAAATCAAGAATAATAGAATCTGATTCAAATTTAGTAATCATCTTCAATGTGCGAAGTAACAAATTGACATTTTTAGGGTTGTCAAAGACTTTGCCATCCATTAAATCTGCTAACTGCTTAGTAGCTGTTGATGTTAAAAAATCATCATCCCACCAAGTTGTAACAGTCCTTCTTGAATGTTCTGCCTGCGAAAGATAGTATTTTTGCTGTAATCCATTTGGAGTTCTAACAATTAGCCCTCGATTATATTTGTCTTGCATTGTTTCCTTAGAATAACGCCAGTAGCCATTTACGCCAAGAAACTCATAATATGGATTCCCTTTTTTAGCTCCTCCAGGTCCATCGACAGGAGTTAATTTGTATTTACCCTTTTCATCTTCGAAATTGAAACCTTCAAGAACGGGGTCTTCTCCAATGCTTTTTTGTTTTGAGAAAAGTAAATTTACATCTTTTGTATAAAAAAGGAGGTGATTATGGTTTTCAGATATAATTCTATCATTTGAAACAGAAGCCCTATGTTTGTGACATATACTTGCTATAAAATTTCGTTCACCAAAAATTTCATCACATACTTTTATCAAATTAGCCTCTTCGTCATCTCCTATAGAAATAAAAATAACTCCATCGTCCATTAGCAAATCCTTTGCTACTTTCAATCTCGGGTAAATCATATTGAGCCAATCAGTGTGGAAACGTCCATTTGATTCAAGGTTTTGTACCATTTGATAGTTTTCATCATCGAATTGCCCACTATTATCTATATATGCGCAATATTTTTGCGAAAAACCATCGTTGTAAACAAAGTCGTTGCCAGTGTTATAAGGTGGGTCAATATAAATCATTTTGACTTTGCCAAGATAAGTTTCTCGGATAACTTTCAGCACGTCAAGGTTGTCGCCCTCAATATAGAGATTCTGCGTGTGGTCAAAGTCCACGCTCTCTTCACGACAAGGGCGTAATGTCTTTGTAGTTGGTGTGTTCGCCAAGTGCGCGTGCGCTCTCTTGTCTGGCCATGTGAACTGGTAACGTTCTTCGCCATCATCAATCACATCTGCGGACAACTCGTCACGCAGTTTCTCGAAGTCAATGCCAAGCACGGTCTTGCCATCCTTATCCTTATGTTCCGTTACGCACTGAGGAAACAGCCTTACTATTTTATCTATGTTTGAGCCTGTCACGTCAAGGCTCTGCATCTTCAATCTTTCCATTATCTGCATATTTAAATTTGGATTTACTAAATACTAAATCTCTGGCATTTTGTTTAATCAACAAATTCAACTTTTTCAATTCTGTATCATCCAGAATTTTAAATTGAAAAGAGTCATTCCTATCAGGAGTTGTTCCTTTACCTCGATATATGTGTATAGCCAAATTAGGATTTAACGGGTAATAAACATTTTCAAAATATTCAAGTGTTTCGCAAGTGGAAACAGGTATATTTGAAAAAGATTCAATGCATACAGGCTCGTCAGAAGTATATATATCTGCATTTAGAGAATATAATAATTCCCATGTTCCAGTTAAAAGCTCATTTGTCAAATTTTTGATTAACTCCTCTGATGTTATTACGCTTGAATGAACTTCGGGTTCATCACACGTTAAACCAATCTCTGTGACTTTAAAATTACTTTTATTGGAACTTAATAGTTGGTTAATCTCGTATTTTATCGACAACATATCATTTTTAATCTTGGATTCACGATAACGAGGCGTTCGCAAATATTGAATTACTATTTGTCGTGATATGATATCTTTTCTAAATTTCTTAAATTCAGCAAATGTAATATTGCTACTTCTATTATAGGTTTTAACTATTTTCTTTGCATTATCTAAAATTAAGCCGAGCATAGATTCTTCTTTCCTATCTAAAAGTTTTTCTATTAGCAAAGGATCCGAAGAGTTATAAAGAGTGTAAAAATCTGCAATTTGACATACACTTCCAATGTTTTTATTTGTATATAAACCTGACGATTTAGAGAAATAGTATATTTCATTTTTAGAAAATTGGAAGTATCGCAGATAACATTGCGGTACATAATGTTGTTTCTTATTCTCTGCCATTTTGCAATTCTTTTTTTAGTTTCATTAATTCTTCAAACAGTTCCATCTTCCTCCTCGGCTGTTTCTCCTGTCTGCATCGCTTCTCCAACATTTCAATTTGCCGTTGCAATTTTGCTCGCTCCTCGTCCTGCTTGATTTGCTCTTTCAGCGTGTTCTCCCCTTGGATGGAAAAGTTGCCAACAGAGGTGACAATGTTATCCCATACTCGGTCTAAGTTCAAACCGTTCAAAGGCAAGGCTGGCAGGTTGGTGGTATTATGCCACGGTGAAACGAACAGCTTTTCTTGGAATATGGCAAGCTGTATTTTATCCTCATACTGCAAGGCGAAAAGAAGATGTTGCGGAATGAGTTTTGCAAGCATGGCAATGTTCTTCGCGTCGTACTCCTTACGCTTCAACGAAACGGCAAGCACGTAGAATGATTTGACGCTTTCCCCTGCCGCCAATGCAGGAACAACGTCAGGCGAAACAACGTTTACGATAGTCATGCGGCTAACGTCCGCATCGAATCGGTCGCGTTGCTGTGCTGTCAGACCGAACTGCTTACAGACAAGCGTCTTTGGCAATGGTTTGTTGGTTTCTGTGGCTTTGGGAAGTCCTAACATACGCCGTCCTCCTTTCTTACAACGAGGAAATCTATCAGCTCGAAGTCGTCAGGCTCAACCTTGCGCCCCGTAAACAATGTAGTCTGCGCCCCTGTGAGAAAACTCTCCATGTCACTCACTTCCTTGGTCTGTACGATGCTTACCACCGCTTGGTTTAGCAGTTTTGAGTAACGGCTCATGTCCGCGCCGTCGCGCGTTTCCTTATTGAATATGTGGCACAGGTCCTTGTCCGGCTCCGCCTTGCCTTTACACAACGAGCGGAAACGGTCGAGCAAGTCTTTCGGCGAAAGATGGTTGATGACCACATTGCCGTCCATGCCGATGTAAACCATGTAGAACGGATGCAGGCGGTTCTTCACATCGAGGGGCAGTGAGTCCTTGCGTGACTTCAGCACGAAGATGACACCTTCGGGTGTGTCCTTCCGCGAGCGGGTAACGGCATGGAGCCCGTTGGGCGTGTGCTCCACGTCGGGATTGTCTTTCATGTAAGCCAACAGGTCGAGGCGGAACTCGTTAAGCCCCAAGTCCATGATTGACACGCCCGTGTTCATGTCCTCAAGGTCTATTACCTCGTGTTGCAGGCGTTGCAACTGCTCCTTGCGGTAGTCGAGGTCGTTCTGTTCCTCTGTGGTCAATGGATTGTCGTCGCCCGTGGCGGTAAGCACCGACACTTTCATTCGCGCCTCCACACGGGCTTTCAGGTTGATGTACTCATCGAGCGACACGTCCGGCCAGTAGTTCACCATCTGGATGACGGCGTTGCGCGAGCCGATGCGGTCGATGCGCCCGAAACGCTGGATGATGCGCACCGGATTCCAATGGATGTCGAAGTTGACGAGATAGTCGCAGTCCTGCAAGTTCTGACCCTCGCTGATGCAGTCGGTGGCGATGAGCACGTCAATCTCACCGTCGGTGTCGGGAAATATGGCTACTTTCTCCTTGCTGATTGGCGAGAAGAGGGTGAGCACGGTGTTGAAGTCGAGCTTCTGCCTTGCCTTCAGCTTCAGCGTAGTGCGTGCCTCCACGTCGCCCGTCACGAGGGCGGTGTCAAGATTGAATTGCTCCTTGATGTAGGTCGCGAGGTTATCATAGAGATAAACCGCCGTGTCGGAAAAGGCGGTGAAGATAATTACTTTCTTGTTATTGCCGTTTATGGGGTGCGTAAACTTCTCCTGCAAGTCCGCTTTCAGTTGGGCGAGCTTGCCGTCATGCGCGGGTGTAATGGCTGAAATTCTCTGCAAGAGCAGACCGAGCGTCTTCAAGTCTTTCTCCAAATATCCGCTCCAAGAAATATAGTCCATGTCTGCAAGGCAGACCTTCCCTTTCTTGTTGCCGATGAACACGTCGCTCTCGCTGTCGTCCATATCCAAGCCGTCGGGCGTCAAATCACCATCCACCGTCGTATTGCTTAAATCTGCCTTACCGATTTTCTCCAATACAACGTTTACCTGTTCCCTCACACGCTCCACGGTAAGGCGGAACGAAGCCACCGAACTCTCCAAGCGTTTCAGTAGGTTGATGCACATCAGGCGGCGTATGCCACGCTCTCGCCCCGACATTGACAGCCCGGCATAAAAGTCCTTGTCGCTTTCCTTACCGGTTATATACTTGTAACGCTTTGACGGCAGGATGAAGTCTGAGGGCGTATAGATGGCAAGATTGAGCTTCTGTATCAGTCTGTATATCTCGTTATAGGTTACGGCATTGTCTAAGTCGGTCAGCTTGGGGCGGCGCGACAAGGGCGACAAACGATTAGGAAACTTGCCAATGTCTGCCGTGTCGTAATACTGCTCAATATGCTTGCGGCTGCGTGCTATGGTGACGGCATCGAGTACCTCAAAGAAATCGAAGCTCAATGCGTCTTGCAACGCCTTGGTGGTGCGCTCCTCGGCTGGCAGCTTGCTCCAACGGTTATAGACCGTCTGCGCCTGACGGAATATGTCGTCTATGCTGTTCTTGGTGCCGAGCAGTCCGTCAATGTTCGACGCATCTCCCTCGTAGGCAAGCTGCAACTGGTTCTTCAGGTCGTTGAAACGGTTGTTCACGGGTGTGGCCGAAAGCATTAACACCTTGGTTCTTACGCCTTGCCGCATCACACGGTTCATCAGCCGCAGGTAACGGTTCTCCTTCGGATTGTCGTCCTCGTCGGTCGTCACCTTGCCGCCGTTACGGAAGTTGTGGCTCTCGTCGATGACCACAAGGTCGTAGTTGCCCCAGTTGATATGCGAGAGGTCGAGGCCGTTGGTCTTGCCCGTGTTACGCGACAAGTCGGTGTGGAACAGGATGTCGTAACGCAGTCGGTCACGGGCGATGGGGTTGTTCACATAGTTGCTGCGGTAGGTTATCCAGTTGTCGTTGAGCTTCTTCGGGCAAAGCACCAGCACCGACTTGTTGCGGTTCTCGTAATACTTGATTACGGCCAACGCCGTAAATGTCTTGCCCAAGCCCACGCTGTCGGCAAGGATGCAACCATTGTATTTCTCCAGTTTGTTGATGATGGCAAGGACTGCGTCGCACTGAAAGTTGTAGAGCTTGCCCCATATTTCACTGTTCTTGAAGCCTGTCGCCTCGTTGGGCAGTACGTCTTCGCTGATGTCTTCCAGAAATTCATGGAAGATATTGTAGAGCGTGACGAAGTAGATGAACTCCGGCGCGTTCTCGCGGTAAACGGTCTCGATATTCTCAATTACAGTGTCAGTCACGTCCTGAAAGCGGTCTTTGTCACGCCACAGCTCGTCAAAATTCCTGATGTACTGCTCGGCGTATGGTGACGGCAAGCGCATGACGCCCGGACAGAGATTGTTGCCGCGCTCGATGCCAAGCTCGGTAGTGGTGAACTCGTTGAACGGAAAGTAAGTAAAATCGTTTCCCTTACCATCAACCACATTCATAAACCCGTTCATCACTCCGCCCGATACATTGCTTTTGAAACGCACCTTGCGGCGAATCCACTCGGCGCACTCACGGGCGATGGCCTTTTGAGATAGCTGATTGCGCAGACGTATCTCAAATTCAGAGCCGTAGAGGTTACGCTCGCGGTTCAGCTTGGGGATGTAGAACTCACGTTGCTGTTTCTTTGCCGTTTCCTTGTTAAAGGCAGGTGAAGTGAAAATAAAACGCAACTCGCGCACCGCTTCCAACTCCTTTTTCAAGGCTTCAAAGGCATAGATGGAAAAACTTGCCGCCGCTACAGACAGGCTGCTTGCGGCGGTAAGTTTCTCCTTTAGGTCGTCCACGACACGGCGGTTTATGTTGTCAAACTGTACGGGCAGTTCCATAGTGTTACAATGCTTAAAAACCCTTGCCGTACATTCATCTCTTGCTTAGAGATGAATGTCATGAAAACAAGTATTGGCATACAGTGACTTATAACTCGGCACAAAGGGAAATACTAAACAAAATATGCTTTTCTTACTTGATGGAAAGCGGTTTTTACGGATATTCTGCAAGGAATCGCCCTATTTTTCGTATATTTGCACACTTGCCATTATCTCTAAGCAAGAGATGAAAGCATTTGCAAAACACAGATTCCAACATATAAATCACAAGCCTTTCAGGATAAGGCTGTTCGCCCTGTCCACCACACACGTATCGAGCGATGCAAGATAAATGCGCGTTGTTTCCTCAGAGTCGTGCCCCATACCCTCGCTGATGACTGAAAGCGGGATGTTCTTGCTCTTGGCGACGCTTGCCCAACCGTGCCTCGCACAGTACATAGTCAATGGAATGGATATATTCACGAGCCTTGCGACCTCTTTCAACGCGGTGTTTACTCGGTAAAGTGCATTTCTGTATTGCACACGTTCACTGACCAACGGGTTGGTGATTATGGGCAACAAGTATTGCGTGGCGGAGCAGCCAGCATATTTGGTCACGATTTCCTCCATGCACTTCTCCCACTTGATTGTCAGTAGTTGCCCGGTTTTTCTCCTGCGGTACGTAAGGATGCCGTTCTTCAAGTCCGACTTTTTCAGATAAGCCATGTCGATGAACGACATGCCACGGGTGTAAAACGAAAAGAGGAACATATCCCTCGCATAGTCCAAGTGCGGTTTCAGCGTCAGGTCAAGTTCCTTAATGCGCTTGATAGCCTTCAATGGCACAGCCCGTTTCACGGTCTTGTCTATGCCTGTATAGACGTGCTTGAAAGGATGCCTCTGTTCCGTCAGTTCCTTTTCCACGGCACGGTTATAGACGGCACGGAGTATGCGCATGTAAAACGAAGTTGTATTGGGGCAGTTGCCGTTGGCTTTCAGCCATGCCTCATAGAACAATATCGTGTCACTGTCTATTTCACACAATAGAATGTCCTGACCGTCACGGAACTTCATGAAGCTGGCAAGCGTGGCGGCGTATGTTTCCGACGTGCGGACTCTGTTTAGCCGCTTTAACTGTCCGATGATGCCTTGCATGAAAGGGAACAGGGATTGCCCGTCCGCTTGCCTGTTGAATTTTACGAGGATGTCGTCCACCGTGTAACCTTTGTTCCTTTTTTCAAGCAATGCGATGATTGCCGTCAGGCGTTTTACATCCCATTCTATCCGAATTACGACCGATTGCAGGTGGTTCTTACGCTCATTGCTTGCCAGAAAAGGAACGGCAACTGCCGATGTCTTGCCGTTCCACTCGCTTTCAAATATCCGGCAATCCGTCTTGACTTGGCGGACCGCGCGGTTGTGTATTACCTGATAATAGATGCTGCCCTCCTTGCCGTTTACGGAAGAAGGACGGAATTTCACTTTTACCGATGCCATTCACTTTACTTTTGGTTATTCTTCGTTTGTTTCACTTTCAACTTCTCCTGCATCAGACTGTCGGATAAAGTCTTTAACCCTCTGTCGTAACCGTCAGCCTCCTGCCGTATCCATTCAATGGCTTCCTCGTTGCGGTGGATGTCAAACACGTCATTCAGCCATAGGATGTGATTGGCGTTGCATCCTCCCCATGAGCGGATGACACGGAACTTCAGCGCATCGTCCGCATACTGGCGTTTGGACTTCCAAAGCTCGATATTGCCCCAGATGGAGAGGCTGCACACGATACCCATGCCGACCAAAAGAGAAAACACCTTGCTTGACCGGATGTCAAAACTGTGGCGGTGGATATGCTCCTGTGGCTTTTCTTTCCGTTCTTCCGAGTTGGTAATAAACGACTCTTTCAAATCACGCAACAGGCCCAGTATTCTGTTCGATGTGTTAACCTCCGCCTCCCCGAATTTGGTCAGCATGGCTTTCGTCTGTGCCTGATGCTCCTTTGCGGAACTGTCGAACAAGTCCTTTATGGGAGCCAAATCCATTGCAGGAGCTTGTTCTCCTGATTGACCGTTACTTACTTTGGGAGCGTTCTCCAATCTGTCATTGATGCCCTTTAAGTCATTCTTGATGTCCTCGAAGAGCGCGTAAACTTCGTTGTTGTCCATATCTAGAATCTTATTTTACGTTGTTTCTTTTTCTTGTTCTTACGTTTTAGTTGTTCCTCAAAATAGTTCTCTTCCGCCTGAGCGTTTGTATTGTCCGGCATGAAAAGACCGATAGAACCACTGTACAAATCATCGTTGCCTCTTGATTCCGATTGAAATGCTGGCAATTCTCCATGATATAAAGACAGTTGCAAATCCAATCGCTCGGTACACCTGTTCCGTTCCAATACATTGTTTATCTTAGAAAAGCTGAACTGTCTGTCAATCTTGGAGCCACTGAACGAGTAACCATTCATGGTGAAAATTACACCCTGCACCTCGTCCGACTTACCCTTGTACTTGAACCGCATATCCACGCCTTGTTTCTTCAGATTAGCGGCTAACTGCCGCCAGTTGCCGCACCTTGAAACCTCCGATTTAAGGATGGAATAAAGCCCGTACTTGGTCTTGTCCGGCTCTTTCAGGCGGTGCTGCTTCACCCGTTCCTTGCCGCTGGCGAGATAAAGACTATATTTTCTTGTCAGCTCCTTGCAGATGCGTGCGCTGCGTATCCGCTCGTTGCGGTCACTGATTGTCCTGCCGTTATTGGCGATTCGGTTGAACGCGATATGCACGTGCGGATGCTCCTTGTCGAAGTGGCGCACGATGAGAACCTGCGTGTCGGTTATCCCCATTTCCTTCAGGTATTCCAACGCTATTCCGGCCATTGCACGGTCTGTCAGGCGGTGTTCATCCTCCTTATGAAAAGCCAATGAGATGTGTCCGACGGGCTTCGTAACCTTCGGATTCATCCTTGATTGTGCCTCGAAGCTCATGGCTATCGTGTCCTTGCCCTCGGCAAACAGACCGTCACAGACGAGAATTTTAGCGTCCTTTTCTTTGTCAAGAATGTAGCTTACCACACCCTTGAAACTGCTTCCCTTTACGATTTTAGCTATCATATCCGGCTGTCATAAGAGGATTAAATTCAGAAGTTCCTCAATCCGTGCCACGAGTATGCGGCACTCCATTTTTACCGTGACGAAGCCAGCAGCGTTCGCCTTGTGCGCAAGCTGGTTCAGGTTGTTTGCCATGCCGCAAAGCTGGCGGACGTAACCCGTATGCTCCGGCGTGAGCCGTTCCTTCACCTGACCGTCCCTCATGCAACGGCGCAGAAACTCACCTGCGGATATGCCCGCATTCCGTGCCTTGCCTTTCAGCGTATAGTAGTCCGATGTCGCCATCTTCACCGTGAGGCGATATTTCAGTTTGTCTGCCGCTCCCTTCTTGGGGCGTCCTCCTTTGTTTCTGTTGCCAGTTTTTCGTCTCTGTTCCATTGATTTCTAATGATTAAAGTGTGCATACATAATAGACCAACGGGATGTAGCTTCCACGGAGTTTCGGAGTGGGAGCAGGTGGTTTCGGTATGCCCGAAACACAAACTTGCTCTCCTCAAAACTCCGTTGGATAGGTTCAGGGTAACTCCGAACTACATCCCGTCAATCAGCCCCTTAATTCTCAGAGTTTACGCCATGCCTCGATGTCCTCCCTGTAGGTGTCAAGGTGCTGCCGCGCGATGTTTTCCACCAGCCCTGACACGCTCAGCCGTCGCTCGCCGAACATGCGGACAATGCGGTCGAGGGCATCGCGTGTGCAGCGGCTGAGGAATACGGGCTTGCGGTCTTCGATGGACGGTACGCGGAGAAATTCCTCCTTGTATTCCTCCAGCGATGCACGGCGTTGCTTGCCGCTGATGCGGCGTACCACCTGCGGAGTTCCATCCGCCTGTTCCGGCACGGCTTCACCTGTTTTTTCCTGCACAACCCCACTTGCCTGTTCCTGCGTGTCGGCAGGCTGTGGTTCGGGCTTCGGTGTTTCCTTACTCGGCTTGTTGCCTAAAAAATCCTGTAATGTTGCATCCATACTTTGGCTGCTTACGTTTTTCTTCATACTTGTTTGAATTAAATGTTTAACAATGTTGGCCGTTGTGCGCACATTAGACCGATTATCGGTTGCAAAGGAAATGGCTATAAAACAGACAGTCAAAGGATTGGATTGAGTGGGGCAACAATGTATGGTTTTGCACTTTACGCACTGCCTGAACGGTTCAGGCTGCGCCGTTTTGCCGTAGTGCATAAAACGGCTTACTGGGAAATTAAGGGCTTAATTGGAGCGGTCAGGGAGAATTTAAGGAGAAACAGAAGAACGCAATTTTAAGGTTGGCAGAAAACCGAAGAACGCCATTGGCTACCACACCAACGCCAAATGCTGCCACGCAGATGCGAAACGGTTGGATTATGGGCGGAATGACTTTTCTTTGCATCACGGACGCTTGGAATAGCTGTCACGGGTTCGGCGGATAACGCCACTCCCGACCACTTGCTGCCACAAGCTGCCACCTCATTGCAAATCCATTGTTTTAAGCGGACAACGGATTTACTTTGCAGGCGGAACGGATTATTAACACTAAAATCAGTATATAAAATGAATGTAGTAATTATCTCGAAAGAAAAGTATGAGGAAATGGTCGGCAAGCTCAACCGCCTGTCCGACAGGGTGAATGAAATCCTCCGCACGAGGGAGGGAAAACGGCTCAGCCGTTGGATGGATAACCAAGAGGTCTGCCAACACCTGCGCATCAGTCTGCGCACCTTGCAGACCCTCCGCGACAACGGAACGCTGGCTTACTCGCAGATAGGGCACAAGATTTTCTACAAGCCGGAGGACGTGCAGCGCATCGTCCGTTTTGTGGAGGACAGACGTAAGGATGCAGCCTATCGTGGCTGTAGCATCTAATCAGACAACATAATGTACAACCACTAAATCCACTGTAAATCATGAATGACTTGATTCTTGCCGACCGTGAACTGGAGGTCGGCTTCATCGGACAACTGGATGCCCTGCTTGAAGGCATCGAAAGAATGGACGTAAACTGTAAGGCTTCGCCAAGTAACGAACAGTTCCTGACGGACAAGGAGGTGTCGGCATGGCTCAAGGTGAGCCGACGCACCTTGCAGGACTATCGTAACAACGGGATGATTGCCTATTACCAATTAGGCGGAAAAATCCTGTACAAGGAGTCCGACATCGAAAAGCTTCTGATGAGCGGCTATCGAAATGCCTATCGCTTGGAAACGTAAATCAGAATGTGAAAAAACAAAGAAAGCCGATGGTTAGACAATTCACTTGTCGCCATCGGCTTTCTTTGCGTAATGCCATATCCTGACCACTAACACATACACCGTGGATTGGCTACGGACAGCGAAAAGAACAAATGGACTGGTTTATCCCGATTGGGCGCATACAGCCTTTCCATGATGAACTTTCGAAAAGCCATTGCCTCTCGGCTTTGCAACCTAAACGCTACGGCTATCACCATTTCAAGGCTGTACACGTCATAACAAATCTTGCCGTCCTGCCTGACGTGCCGTACCGTTTCCTCTTCCGCCAATTCATTGTTCTTGTATATGGCAGCAATAGCCTTACGAATATAGCAACCGAACACGTTGAACGCATCGCACATTTCCTGCTGCGTCATCCATACGGGAGCGGTCGGCATCGTGACCGTCCCGTTTTTAGTGATTGTTATTATTCCACGTTCCATTGTCATGCCTCATATTATTTATTATCAATGTTTGTTTCTTTTGGCAGCTCTTGTCTTTTGTACCATTTGCCTGTTCCGTACATCATTCTGACCGCCATCAGATTGTCCATGTCCTTTGAAATCTTCTTGTCCGTAACCTCCGCGTACCGTTGGGTGGTCTTTATACCGGAGTGCCCCATCATCTTGGCGATGCTCTCAATGGGTATTCCCTCCGAAATCAAGAATGTTCCGAACGAGTGTCTGGCCTGATGGTAGGACAAGTTTTCTTTCCGTCCTATAGCCACGCCCAACTCGTGTATCTCGAACCACATCTCGTCACGGCTCGGAAGCGGAAAGACGGGTTTCGTGTCGTCCGTCGTGTTGTAGAGGTCAAGTATCCGTTCCGCTATCGGGTGCAGGGGAATGAACGCCTCCACGTTGGTCTTCTTGCGGTTGATGCGGATGTAACGCCTGCCGTCGGCGGTCGTGCCGATATGGTGCGGATGGAGCAGCATGATGTCCACATACGCCAAACCCGTAAAAATCGAAAACAGGAACGCCCTACGCCCCAATTCCTGTAACGGGTCAAGCATGGGCGTTTCGAGGATGGCTTTCAGTTCGGCACGGCTGATATGCCTATGTTTCGGGGCGGGCTTCTTCTCGTATTCCATGTCCTCCAACGGATTGGCGCGAAGTATCTCATAATCTACGGCAAGATATACCAGCTTGCTCAGCCAGCACAGGCACTTGTTGATTTGCTGTGCGCTGAAATTCTTGTTGCGCTTCATGAAAGCCTTGTAGGAACTGCCGAAATCTTCCGTGATGTCGCTGAACTCGATGTCCTCCTTGCCCAGCGATGTGAGATAGTCTTTCAGGTATTTCTGGTAATATCCCGAATGACGGTAGGTGGACGTGGAGTTTATCTCCTTTGAACGGGCAAGCAGCCGTTCACGCTCCCTTTCGCCCATCTGCAACAGCTTGGTGGGAATGACGGCTTTCCTTACCAGCGTGTTCTTCAGTATCTCCGCGCTCACCACGTTCTGTTTCTTTAACGAATCCTCATAGGCAAGTTCAACGGACTTCCTGAACTCCTGCAAGCGGTTGTCCTCGCGGACGGTGCGGATTGTGCCAGTTTTGCTGTTCCAGTCCTCCGGCCTGCAATAGATGCCCGTCGCCATCGTGGAACTCTTGCCGTCTATGGTGATGCGGCAGAGGACGGCGGTCGTGCCGTCTGCCTTTACTTTGCTACGGTTAATATACAGTAATATGGAAAATGTACTGCGCATAAATGTAATGTTTTTGGGTTAAAGAATAAGTTTCAGGTCTTTGGTCGCCTCGATGTATTTGTCCATGTCCTCAAAGAGCTTTTTCGGGGTAACACGGGCGTAAACTTGGGTTGTCTGGATGTCGGAATGACCCAACATCCGGCTGATGGTTTCAATCGGCACTCCGGCTTCCAGCGTAATCAGCGAGGCGAACGAGTGACGTGCCTGATGATAGCACAAGGTGCTGCTTACACCTGCGAGGACGGCGAGTGATTTCATGTGTCGGCGGAGGTTCGGATGGTATATCATCGGAAACAGCGTCGGACGGTTGTCGTCATGGTACTTCTCTATCAGGGCGAGTGCTTCAGGCAGCAGTTTCACGCTTGCCCGAAGCTCGTTCTTCTTGCGGCGGTATTTCAGCCAAAGGCTTCCCTCATCGTCTGTGTACAGATTATCTTTTGTTACGCTCACGGCATCCGCATAGGCGGTTCCCGTATAGCAAGCAAACAGAAAGAGGTCACGCACAAGGATGTGCGTGGTACGCCATGCGGGTATTTCCACGTCACGTATCTTCTCAAAGTCCTCACGGCTCAATGCTCTCGGTGTCTTTTCGCTTTGTTTCGGCAGGGTAAAATTGGCAAAGAAGCATCTTTCCGCATATCCCACCTTGTAAGCTATGCGGCATATCTTTTTCAAGATGGCAAGGTAGTGGCGCACCGTATCCACGGCATATCCTTTCACGTCCATCACGAAATTCTGGTAGTCGTGAATGAACTGTTCGGAAAGCTGCCCGAAAGCGATGTCCTTCGTCTTGAACTGCCACTCGATGAACTCGCCCAATGTCCTTCTCATGTAGTAATAGGCGGGATAGGTTCCTTTGGCACGGTCGATGCCGATACGTGCCTTCAAGTCCTCGCAGATGCGGTCAGTCATCCTAAGCAGGGTCATCTGCGTGTCCATGCTCCCTTGGAACAAGTCCTTGACCGCCGTTGCGTCAAAGTCCTGTCCACGCTCCACCAGCGTGTCAAACGCATAATTGACCGCAAGCAGCAGCTTGTCTAATTTGGCGTTGGTCTCCACCGCCTCGCGGCTCTTGCCGTCCAGACGGCTTTCCCGTGCGTTCCACAACTCCGGCCTGCACGACAGCTTGCATCCGAACTGCGCCATCGTGCGGTTCACCGTTATCCTTCCCATTATCGGGGCTTTGCCCGACTTGTCCGTTCCGCTCTTTTTCAGGTAGAGCAGCACCTTGAATTTTTCTACTTTCATACGCTTACTGTTTTTGTTGCAAAATTAAATCATTGGTAAGCGTCCATTGATTTGCAGAACGGTGCGTATCGGCGCAATCGGCACGGGCTTGCAACAATTTCATTTTTCATGCGTTACCTGTCCCTGCTTCGGTAACTGACGGCTAACGGCTTGGTAACTGAAATGGCTCAATATTCCGCACTCCGTTGCGTTTCCGATATTTAGCAGAATAATGAAAAACCGCTCATTTCAAACGGGTTACGTTTTATTGTTACCTGTTTGCTGATGGGTGCTTCATGGGTTCTGTTCCACTGTTTACGTCACACATTTGCTACGACCACTACTCTGGCTAAAGGCGTGCCGATTGAAACGGTATCGAAAATGCTGGGGCATACGAACATTGAAACGACACAAATCTATGCCCGCATAACCAATGAGAAGATAAGAAAGGATATGGAGGTCCTTGCGGGAAAACTGGATGCCATGTTATGACCTCCATGCTGAGATTCCATATATAATGTATAAAAGCAACTATTATGGTGAGATTTGGCAATTTTGAAGTGGAATATAACCGCAATGCACCTGATAAGGTGAGCGTAAGGATAGAAACGGACGACAAGGGCGAGGTATGGTTGCCGAAATGCGACATCGCACGGGCGTATGGAGTGTTTGTACAGTCGGTAAATGCCGGACTGAAATCCCTTGCAAAAACCGGTGACTTTGATGAATACCGGGATGTGCGGGTGGAACATTTCACCTATAACGGAAAAAATTGCAGTGTGGACCTCTACAGTCTGGCAACCATCATTGCACTGGGATTCCGCATGAAGGGACTGAAATGCGAGGCATTCAGAAAGTGGGCTGCAAGACGGTTGGCAGAATCATTTGAAAAGAAGAAAAGTACGGTGATTCTCTGCATGAGCGGCGAAAAGAGAAACGGCTGGAACTGAAAGCCGCAGGATATGGCGGATATACGTGTCGGGATAGTCTCCCCTGTTCGGGAGGCTGTCCCGACACGTGTTTTATATAAGTTAAAAAATGTAAAACTGCAAACATGCTTATCCGTAAACCGATAATAATGTGTAACTTAAATCCCTCTTAAACCTGTAATTAAAGACAGAAACGGTATGGTGGAAGAATTTGACCTGCTTGAAGAGGTGGAAGTGCAGTTCTGCGATGAGGAATGCACGGAGTCGGTATGGCACGGAGTGAATTACAGCGAGAGTCTGTTCTGCAGGGAGAAACCGAAGTCGGAACTGACGGTAGTCATCAGAGAGGAAGGCATGATGTACTTCCTGACTGCGGACATAAAGGAGTTTGCCGGCCTGTGCCGGAAACACGGGTGGTACATCGTCTCGCACCAGCGGTTCAGCGAAGCGATGGAAATCGGTATGTGCCTGATGGAAGCCGGGAAACATGCGGGATGGTATTCGCTGGGCAGGTCGAAGGAATGGAATGCCATGATGAGGGATGTGCTGAACTTTACGTTTGAAAGGGAGAAGAAAATGGACTTCTACCCGTACGAAACGATGTTCAAGGGAGAAGTTCTTATAGACGGGTGCAGGTGTCACTACCTGCATGACTATTACCCAACGAAGATTGAAAAGACGAATGCACACCAAAAACGGGTAAGCAACCTGATATTCCGTTTTAAGGAAGGAGGACACTGTGGTGAGCTGGTCGCACGGATACTGGCACTGTGTCTGAAACATGCGGGATTCAACGGAACGAAGGAAGATACGGTACTGATACCTATACCGGCATCGACAAGGGAAAGACAGCGGAAACGCTTTCCGGTGGTGTGCTACTATCTGTCGGAATGGCTGGGCATTACGGACGGTTTCAAGGCCATCTGGATAGAGGAAGACCGAGAGCAGCTGAAAGGAAAGGGAAAGGATAAGGACATACTGCGGAACCTGCAATTCACACGGCGGTATATCAGAGGAAAGAATGTTGTCCTGCTGGATGATGTACTCACGACCGGGGAGAGCTTCAGGCAACTGCAACGAAAGATGAAGCAACTGGGGGCATTGTCGGTTATCGGGGTGTTTCTGGGGAAAACAGTGTAAGTATATGAAAGTAAAAAATGAATTTATACTTATAAGAAAAAATACAAATATTTGGTTACCTTTGGGTTATAAATGTATTTGCAAAGAATATGAAACGATATAAAAAGGATAGAAGTCCATCAGATCCGATAGAGGAAGTAGATGTTTCAACCTATTGTATAAGTAGAAAGAAACCTACTGAAAATGAAAAATTATTACTTACATTGCAGGTAGGAACTTTGTGTCCATTATGTGGTTCAAATCTAATATCAAAGAGTAAAGGTATTAGATATTTATCCGAAATAGCACATATTTTTCCTTGTAATCCAACAGAGGACGAGAAACATCTTCTTAAAGATGTTGTTGTTGCTGGGAATGATTCTGAAAGTTTAGAAAACAAAATAGCACTATGTAAAAATTGTCATGATAATTATGATTATCATAAGACTATATCAGAGTATGAAACTCTTTTTAAATTGAAGAGGAAGTGTGAAGATGCTTACAATGCTAAGGGATTATTATCATCCTATCCTATCGAGGATAGTATTGAAGCTGTTGTAAATAAGCTTTCAAACATGAGACTGGAAGATATTGATTCTATGACTAAATTAAGTCTTGACGCATTAAAAATAAGAACTAAAATGGAAGGTGCATCACCTCTGTTAATAAAAGAAGTAGAAGAACAAGTCGCTCAATATTTCCTTTTTATAATAGATATATTTAAAAATGAATATAGCAAGACATTTGATAGTGTAGCATTACACATAAGAGCCTTGTATGTAACATTAAACGCAAAAGGATATGATAAGGAGCAGATTTTTGATTTTATAACTTCATGGATACAAAGTAAGACTTTGGAAAATGCAATGGCTTGTAAAATTGTAACATGTTTTTTTATCCAAAATTGTGAGATTTATGGCAAACTTTCCTAATAAAATATTTTCACTCAAAGAAAGTTCTTTATTTTATATGTTAGAAATAAAGAAACATCTATCAAAAAACGATTTTGATGTATGGGTATTGTATAATATAATGAAGGAGTCAATATCCTTGGCTGACTATATTGAAGTATTAGTTTGCCTATATGCAATTAATGAAATTATTATAGAAGATAGAATTATAAAACTTAGAACCTATGCTTAAAGAGATATATTGTGACAAATTTAAAAAAAAGCTGATTGAATTTCATGATGGTCTCAATATTATATTAGGGGATGATATAGCATCCAATTCCATCGGAAAATCGACAATGTTGCTTGCCATTGATTTTGCATTTGGAGGTGATACATATGCAAAACAGGATAATATTATAAGAAACGTAAAACATCATACATTGAAATTTAAATTTCATTTTAATAATGAGGATTTCTATTACTCAAGATCAACAGACTCGCAAAACATTGTCACTGTTTGCGATAAATTTTGGAATAAACAGTATGAGATAACAAATGATGAATATACAAATCTTTTGAAAGCTAAATATGTATCCAGTGATTTATTATTGTCATTTAGAGAATTATTAGGTACATACACTCGAATTTATGGTAAGCAAAATTGTAATGAAAATCATCCTTTACATATAGTACCAAATGAGAAAATGTCGCTTATTATTAATCGTATATTGAAACTTTTTGAGGTATATAATCAAGTGGAAGACCAAGAAAAGACTATAAATTCAAAGGATGAACAATTGAAAGCCTATAAAACTGCTTCTCAAGCAGAAATTATACCTACATTAAAAAATAAAAAAGAGAAAAACGATAGCAATGAAAAGATAGAGTCTATAAAACAAAACATTAAAAATATTACTACACAAATAGCATCACAATCCGTTGATTTAAAATCAGAACAACTTATAAAGTTAGACCCTCTAAGGTCTCAATTGGTGCAACTCAATTTATTGAAAGCAAACATACAATCTCAAATAAAAAGGCTTGAATATAAGAAAAATAAGAACAAGAATATAGATGATACTATTCTCTTTGATTTGAAACAATATTTTCCCAATATAGAGTTAGCTTCTATTACTGAAATAAATAAGTTTCACCAGGAAATTAATGATATACTATCAGAAGAAATTAACAAACAAATAGAAGAAAAGAACATTTATTTGTCAGAAATAGAAAAGCAAACGAAAAACTTAACTCAACAAATATCAGTGATATTAAATGAGAAAAGTTCTATTAATCTTGCGATAAACCGTATGTTAGAAGATCAAAAGATACTTGATAGACTTTTAGATACTCGTTTTTTTACCGAACAAAAAGAAATGTTATCCAAAGATTTGAAAATCCTGAGAGCAACATTGGATAGTTCAAAAGAAAAATTACTTACGGAAATACAACAAAAAATAAATTCAAAAATAGAATTCCTTAATAAGGATATTTGTCATGATACCAAACCTCCCATTATTAACTTATCTCCTAAAAAATATACATTTTTCACGATAGACGATACAGGAACAGGAACGAATTTTAAAGGATTGATATTGTTAGATTTAGCAATATTACATTTAACACAATTGCCTATTTTGATACATGATTCGGTACTTTTTAAAAACATAGCTTTTGATACTATGGATAATCTTATTAATCAATATAACACCTTTATTGATAAGCAGATATTTATAGCAACAGATGCCATAAATAATTATTCTGAACCTGTACAAGAAATAATAGAAAATAAAAAGGTAATTGTTTTAGGGAAAAATGGGAATGAACTATTTGGGGAGATTCAGTAAATATAACAAAATTAGCCAACTAATTCATACACAAAGCATTGCGAATTAGTTGGCTTTTTTGTA
>ENA-UEPI01000537-UEPI01000537.1-human-gut-metagenome-genome-assembly--contig:-NODE-537-length-27840-cov-243.419011_pt1 | contig 27840 bp, 18 predicted proteins | sample MGYA00242899_ERZ507914 | MGnify/ENA primary metagenome ERZ507914 (study PRJEB26167, sample SAMN06115442) | human gut metagenome | host: Homo sapiens | place: China:Chongqing | collected 2015-07-28...
ATGAATGTTGATAACATACAAATAGCACGCGACCTTGGTTTCGGCGGAGTGGTTATCCGTGGCGACCTCTGGAACAAGTTCAACATCCACAATCAAATGGATTACAAAGAACTCATAAATTACTTTGAGAAATTAAGAAAGCTTATATATTAAAACCTAACAAATAACAACAATTAAAGATGAGTGAACAAAACTCTTTTTTGGTATTCTCAGGTACAAGCACGAGATACCTTGCAGAGAAGATCTGCGCAAGTTTGGGTTGTCCTTTAGGCAATTTGGTAGTAACCAGATTCTCTGACGGCGAGTTCGCAGTATCGTACGAGGAGTCTATCCGCGGTCGCGACGTATTCCTCGTTCAGAGCACATTCCCGAATTCAGACAATCTTATGGAATTGCTCCTTATGATTGACGCAGCGAAGCGCGCTTCTGCACGCCACATCATCGCCGTTATTCCTTATTTCGGCTGGGCTCGTCAGGACCGTAAGGACAAGCCACGTGTTAGCATCGGTGCGAAGCTTGTTGCCGACCTTCTGAGCGCTGCAGGTATCGATCGTCTTATCACAATGGACTTGCATGCTGACCAGATCCAGGGCTTCTTTGATGTACCGGTAGACCACCTTTACGCTTCTGGTGTTATTCTGCCTTATCTGCAGAGCCTGAACCTGAAGACTGACGAATTTGTTATCGCTTCGCCTGACGTTGGCGGTTCTAAGCGTGCTAACACTTACGCTAAGTACCTCGGTTGTCCGCTCGTGCTCTGCAACAAGACCCGCGCTCGTGCAAACGTTGTTGACACCATCCAGATTATCGGTGACGTTAAGGGCAAGCACGTGATTATCGTAGACGACATGGTAGACACAGCAGGTACTATCACAAAGGCAGCCGACGTAATGAAGGAGGCTGGTGCGCTGAGCGTTCGTGCTTGTGCTTCTCACTGTGTAATGTCTGGTCCTGCTTCTGAGCGTGTTCAGAACTCTGCATTGGAGGAGATTGTTTTCACCGACTCAATCCCTTACTCAAACCGTTGTGCTAAGGTTAAGCAGCTTTCTGTTGCAGACATGTTCGCAGAGACCATCCGCCGCGTTATCAGCAACGAGAGCATCAGCTCACAGTATCTCGTATAATAAACCGTAGATCGTAAGATTTCTATTAGATATTGAGATACGAGTAATATATAAAGGGCAAAAGTAGATTCTTATTTTCTACTTTTGCCCTTTTTCCTGTATATATGCCAATTTATATGCTAGTAACAAGGATCACCCCAAAAGTTTAACGCATTAACATATTTTGCACCTGAAGCAAAGACCGTAGAATCATGTCTATAAACAGAATTGATACAATTACAAAAAAAATCGTACCTTTGCAAGAGACATTTCAGATAACAAGACATTAATAATTTAATTTTAGAAACGAATGATTTAAATAATAACATGCAGATACTATTAGCAAATGCCAAAATTATGTTTGGCAAGACAGACAGAAAGCCACTCTCAACACCACTCTTCCAGACCATAGCCGACATGCTGGCTGCAGAAATGGCAAAAATGGATATGGAGGACTTGGCTCGTCAACTTGATTGCAGTAAGAAGATTGCCACGGAAAACTGGATACGCTACCAGAACTTCGTGGTTGCCGAAAAGATGCCAGCCCTGCTTGCCTACAATGGTCAGGCATATAAGCATCTGTGCGCTGCCACCTTGAGCGAAGAGGCTTTAGAATACGCTCAGAAACATCTCTGGATTACATGCTTTCTCTACGGATTACTCCGTCCCATGGATGCCGTCGTACCCTATCGCATGGAACATTACGTCTCTCTCGAAACCACAAACGATAAACCCATCAACCATTTTTGGAGAGACAAACTGACAGATGTGCTTATCGCGAGCGTGCAAGCTGATGATGGCATTCTCCTGCATCTCTCTACCGAGGAATACGAACATCTTTTCGATTGGAAAAGGGTATGCAAGGAAGTGACGATTGTTCAGCCTCACTTCTACATACGACAAAAAGACGGCAGTTTGAAGACGCAGGCAGTATGGGCAAAATCATGTCGTGGAGCGATGGTACGCTTTATTCTGAACAATCGTCTCGTCACTCCAGAGGAACTTAGCGGATTCAGTTATGAGTGTTTTGAATTCGCTCCACAGTTAGGTGACACGACCGTTCCTCATTTTGTTAGAGAAGCATGACGAACATAAGCCATAAGAGCTGGGTGATTAGGAGAATTTCACCTGCTCCACTTCTTTCACAAGCGAATCCTTTCCGTTGAGCAAGTAATACTTCACTCTTACTACGTTGTTTATCTCGGCGGATCCTTTCACTTTTATATGTAGAGTTTTGCCATACACGGTGGTGTCTCGGCGCGATGGGTAGGACACGAGTTGCAGGAATTGTTTGGTCGAACCGCTACCGATGTAGTACAATCCAACGCTATCTGCAACGATTGTCGTATCTGCCACCTTTGCTCGCGTCTTCTTGTTTATCAAACCAGTGTCGGCAGGTTCAAACACCGAAGACGCAACCGTATCACCCAACTTCGGCGAAGGAGCGAAACGACAGCTTGCAACAGCAAATCCCATAGCAACGATGCACGCAGCAATTAACAATATCGATTTCATCTTATACTTTTTTTAGAATATACCATTGTTTGAATATACATGTAAGGAAGGAGGCTAAAGCCTCCAACCTTCCTACTCCTTCATCGACAGCGATATACGCTGGCGCTTGCAATCCACTTCCGTCACACGCACTACCACATGCTGATGCAGCTTCACAACATCGTTCGGGTCCTTAACATATCGGTCAGCAAGCTGCGAGATATGTACCAGTCCGTCCTGATGCACACCTACATCTACGAAAGCCCCGAAGTTCGTGATGTTCGTCACGATGCCAGGCAGAAGCATACCCACCTGCAAATCGCCTATCTCGTGCACACGTGGGTCGAACTCGAACACCTCAACCGCAGCACGCGGATCGCGTCCCGGTCGCTGCAGTTCAGTCATGATGTCGGTAAGCGTAGGCATACCGACGGTCGGTGTGACATAGGCATCGAGCTTTATGGTCTTCTGCAGGTTCTTGTCCTCAATCAGTTGGGCTACGGTACAGCCTTTGTCCTCTGCCATGCGCTTGACGATGTCGTAGCTTTCGGGATGTACGGCACTGTTGTCAAGCGGATTCTTCGCATTCGGAATACGCAGGAAGCCGGCACACTGCACGAACGTAGCCGGACCAAGACGCGGCACCTTCTTCAGTTCCGCACGTGACTTGAACGCTCCGTTCTTCTCTCTGTACTCTACAATGTTCTTAGCTGTCGTGGGGTTCAGACCGCTGACGTATGTTAGCAGATGGCGACTGGCGGTGTTGAGATTGACACCGACGGTATTCACACACGACTCTACAACCATATCAAGAGATTTCTTCAGCTCCGACTGGTCTACGTCGTGCTGATACTGTCCGACACCGATGCTCTTAGGGTCAATCTTCACGAGTTCAGCGAGTGGGTCCATGAGTCGGCGACCGATGGAGACGGCACCACGCACCGTGACATCCTCGTCGGGGAACTCCTCGCGTGCGGCTTCAGAGGCAGAATAGACCGATGCTCCGTCCTCGCTGACGACGAAGACGTGTATATTGCTATCGAGACCGATCTCTTTAAGGAATGCCGCTGTCTCTCTGCTCGCCGTGCCATTGCCGACGGCTATTGCCTCGATGGCGTATCGATCGACCATGGCGAGCACCTGGCGTGCTGCGCCACGGGTGTCGCTCTTGGGCGGATGCGGATAGATAGCCTCGAAATGGAGCAGTGTGCCCTGTGCGTCGAGACAAACCACCTTGCAACCGGTGCGGAAACCAGGGTCTACACCCATGACACGCTTCTGTCCGAGCGGAGCAGCAAGAAGAAGTTGGCGCAAGTTTTCAGCGAATACGCTGATAGCCTCTTGATCGGCAGTCTGTTTGCTCGACACGGAGAACTCTGTCTCGATGGAAGGCTTGAGTAGTCGCTTGAAAGCAGCCTCGGCAGCCTCGGCAACGAGTTTACTGCACTCGCCGTAGCCACGGACGTATTGCGCCTTTATCTTATCTTTGCATACCTCGTCATTAGCAGAGATGCTCACCTTCAAAAATCCCTCACGCTCACCACGACGCATTGCCAACAATCGATGCGATGAACAACGGCGGAGCGACTCTGAGAACTCAAAATAGTCGCGGTATTTCTGCGCCTCCTCCGTATCCGCTTTAGCCTTCACCACCTTCGAGGTGATGACGGCTTCGCGTCTGTACACACTTCTTACCGATTTGCGCACATTCTCGTTCTCGTTGACAGCTTCGGCTATAATGAACTTCGCACCCTCGAGAGCCTCTTCCATCGATTTCACTTCGCCTTTCACGAAACGCTCAGCTGTACGGTTGATGTTCTTATCGAGTTGCAGCAGAATGGCGTTGGCAAGCGGTTCGAGTCCGTTCTGACGGGCAATGTCTGCCTTTGTACGGCGCTTCGGCTTGTATGGCAGATATATATCTTCAAGTTCGGACAGCGTCCAACAATCTTCAATACGCTTGCGCAACTCGTCGGTCAGCTTGCCCTGAGCCTCGATAGTAGAAAGTATTGTCTCCTTGCGCTTCGCAATGTCTGTGAGTTTCTCGCGCATCAGCGCAATGTCTGACACCTGCACCTCGTCCATGTTGCCGGTCATCTCCTTGCGGTAGCGACTGATGAATGGTATGGTGCAATTCTCGTCGAGCAACTGTAGTGTATTCTCCACCCCGCGCTGTGGCAAGCCAAGCGCATCAGATATTATTCGTGTATATGTATTCATCTTGTTTGTTTTATACTACAAATTTAGTGGAAATAGAAGAGAATACAAAATAGAATACGACTTTTTTAGCCTATACTTCTAACTTCTACCTAAGTAAAGTTGATGTTTTACTATCTGCAAGTGGCACTTAAGCATAGCAGATGTGGCACTTAAACATTGTAGAAGTGCCACTTAATCACAATATCTAAAGAACTAAAAGACAATATATAGGATTTTTACAAAAGCCTGTCAAATGAAAAAAATGAGAACAGACCATTCGGAGTTGCCACAATCGTGCATTTCATAACATGAAACTCCGAACGGTCTGTTCTCAATTGTAATTAATTATGTCCACTTATCTTCTTTGTAACATAAGCATCAATCACAGCCACAGCCGTAATGTTCACAATGTCACGTACCGAACTCTCAAAGTCGGTAAAGTGGATTGGCTTATTCAAGCCCATCTGAATCGGGCCTATGATCTCGGCATCCGGGTCAAGTGCCTGCAACATTTTGTAGCTGCTCTGTGCACTGCTCATATTCGGGAACACGAGAGTGTTGACGTCCTTGCCCTTAAGGCGTGTGAACGGATACTTGTCATCGCGCAACTGCTTATTTAGCGCAAAGTTCACCTGCATCTCGCCATCGATACACAAGTCAGGGTAGCGTTGCTGCAAATCATCGACTGCCGCATGCACCTTAACCGGGCTACCTACCTCGTCGGTGCCGAAGTTAGAGTAGCTAATCATTGCTATGTTAGGTTCCTCGTTGAAGAAGCGTACGGTGTTAGCCGAGAGGCGTGCCACATCGGCAAGAATATGCTCGTCGGGATGGCGGTTGATGAGTGTGTCAGACACAAAGAATACGCCTTTTTTTGTATTAAGGATATGCATTGTTGCAAATGTGCTATACTCCTTACGAATACCAATCACCTCCTTCGCAACCTTGATGGTGTTAGAATACTTAGTGTAAAGACCGGTGATGAATGCATCGGCATCGCCCGTTTCTACCATCATCATACCGAAGTAGTTGCGCTCATACATCTTGTCGTATGCCTCCTCGAAGGTGTAGCCCTGACGTGCACGCTTCTTCGCGAGATGCTTAGCGTATGTGGCACGGCGTCCCTGCTCCTGATCGGCACGCATGTCTACGATGTCAATGCCCTCAAGACTTAGCTTCAGACGCTGGGCAAGTCGTTGCAGACGGTCGGGGTTGCCGAGAAGTACCGGATGGCAGATGCCCTCAAGGCGTGCCTGAACGGCAGCCTTCATCATAGACGGGTGACCGCCCTCGGCGAACACTACGCGCTGCGGATGCAGACGGGCTGTGTCGTGGAGGTTGCGTGTGAGCTTTGTCTCCTGACCCAGCAGCTCCATAAGATTCTTCTTGTAGGCGTCCCAGTCGGTGATGGCTTTGCGTGCTACTCCACTCTCCATTGCAGCCTTGGCAACAGCCGCACTCACCTCTGTGATAAGACGGGGGTCGACGGGTTTCGGGATAAAGTATTTCGGACCGAACGTGAGGTCGTTAACATGATATACCTCGTTCACGATATCGGGCACGGGCTGCTTTGCGAGGTCGGCAATGGCATGAACGGCAGCCATCTTCATCTCCTCGTTGATAGCCTTGGCGTGAACGTCGAGTGCTCCACGGAAGATGTACGGGAAACCGATTACGTTGTTTATTTGGTTGGGATAGTCGCTTCTGCCAGTAGACATGAGCACGTCGGGGCGGCTTGCCATTGCATCCTCGTAGCTGATCTCGGGCACGGGATTGGCAAGGGCGAACACGATTGGCTGGTCTGCCATAGAGCGAATCATATCCTGCGAGAGCACGTTGCCCTTAGAGAGTCCGACGAACACGTCGGCGCCCTTCACGGCTTCCTCAAGGGTGTGTACGTCGGTGCGCTTTGTGGCGAACAGAGCCTTCTGCGGAGTGAGGTTCGGACGGTCGGCGGTGATAACACCCTTCGAGTCGAGCATCACGATATTCTCCACTCTTGCGCCAAGCGCTACGTACAACTTTGTGCAGCTTATGGCAGCTGCACCTGCTCCGTTTACAACAATCTTTACGTCAGCGATGTTCTTGCCAGCTACCTCAAGCGCATTCTTCAAACCGGCTGCCGAGATGATGGCTGTGCCGTGCTGGTCGTCGTGCATCACGGGGATGTCGAGGGTCTTCTTCAGACGCTCTTCAATATAGAAGCACTCTGGTGCCTTAATATCCTCAAGGTTGATACCACCAAAGGTCGGTGCAATCTTCTCTACTGCCTCGCAGAACTTCTCCGGATTCTTTTCAGCAACCTCGATATCGAATACGTCGATGCCGCCATATATTTTAAAGAGCAGGCCTTTGCCTTCCATAACTGGTTTACCGCTCATTGCTCCAATGTCGCCAAGACCTAATACGGCGGTGCCGTTTGAAATGACGGCGACAAGATTGCCTTTGTCTGTGTACTTATACACATCGTCCGGATTCTGCTGAATCTCGAGACACGGGAAAGCTACACCAGGAGAATACGCCAAACTAAGGTCGGTCTGGGTGTGGTAAGGCTTGGTCGGCTTCACCTCAATTTTGCCAGGACGTCCACTTTCGTGATACTCCAATGCACTTTCTTTTGTGATTTTAACCATTGTATTAAATAATTATTAGATATAGAATTTCACCGCAAAGTTACTGAAAAAGCTTGGATTAAAAGCATTGCTTAAAAGATTGTTTCGCCCGTTTTATTTAAAATAACATAAAAACTCGCAACACTTTGAAAGTTTTTTTATACTTTTGTGAAAAATTATTGCGATATTCATCATATTATAAACAAAGATTTATGCACAAGGAAAGTTCTCAAACATGCTATAAGTTGGAATTGCGCAACAGAATACTAAAGGCTGCTATGACAGAATTTTTACACAAAGGCGTGAAGTCTGTAAAAATGGATGACATAGCAAATGCTCTTGCTATATCCAAACGCACGTTGTATGAGATTTACTCTAACAAAGAGGAGCTTCTGCTTGAGGCGGTGCGTATTCATGAGGAGGAGTTCAACGACCACATGGTGCAGTATAGCCAGAACAAGAATCATAGTGTGATGGATATCATTATCGAGTTTTACAAGAAGAAACTACTTGCTATTGCGGACGTATCTCCTTTATTCTTAGTTGAACTACGCAAGTACAAGCAGGTTGTAGCATATCTCGATATCTCGAACAGTTAAATGCTGAACGCCACAACAACGCCTTGCTATTCTTCAGACGTGGTGTAAGAGAGGGGTTCTTCCGTTCGGACATCAACTTCGACATTATTCTTAAAACAAGTTCTGCGTCTGCCAACTACGCTATGGAAACCCAAATGTATAAAGAATATAGCATAACTACAATCATGCACAACACCATTTTCCTTTATCTGCGCGGTATTTGCACCACAAAAGGCATAAAGGAACTTGACGCTGCAATCGCCGAATAAGCATTATATAAAAATTTAATAAAGCCTTAGTAAAACATTCATACACAAGAATGTACATACATTTACCAAGGCTTTATTTTGTATATAAAAAAGTACAACTTTATCTTTACAAACGTGTAACCGACTTTACTCCCTTCACGGTGCGCAGCTTCTTCAACAATGCGTCGAGCTTCGACGTGTCGTCGATAAGCACGTTGAGATTGCCGCTGAACAGTCCATCGTGACTGTCGATGTTTATCGACTTCATCACAATCTTTTGCTCCTTAGAGATTATGCTTGTGATGTTGTTCACGATGCCGAGGTCGTCGTTTCCTACAACGCGCAGCGTGATGTTATACTGCGAGGTACCCTTGCCGCTCCATCTTGCTTTCACTATTCGATAGCCGAAACGCTTACGCAGTTCGGGGGCGTTCGGACAGTCCTGGCAATGTATCTTGATGCCGCCGTTCACAGTCACGAAGCCGAATATCTGGTCGCCGTAGATAGGATGGCAGCATTGTGCCAGCGAGTAGTCTACGCCTTTAAGGTTGCGGTCGATAACCAGCTCGTCGTCTGACGACTTTGTGCGGAAGCTGTTAGCATTATTGTCTTTGTCAAGCACAAACTCTTCTGCCGAACGTATCGCAGCGCCCATCTTCTGGTTTGCACCGTGTTCTTTCTCGGCTATGTATCCGTCCACAACATCGTTGATGTCTATCTTCTCGTCTACGAGTTGTCTGTAGAAGTCGGAAGTCTCCTTGAAGCCCATCTTCGAGATGAGATGGTAAAGCACGCTCTCCTCAAGTTCTATCTTTCGGTTCTTGAACTTGCGCTCGAGCATCTCTTTCGCAAACACTCCGTCCTTCACCTTCAGCTCCTTCAGCGCAAGGCGTATCTTCGACTTCGCCCTCGAGCTTTGCACGATGTTCAGCCATTCCTGCTTCGGCGTCTGGTTGTTCTGCGTCAGAATCTCTATTGTATCGCCCGAGTGAAGCACCTCTCTGAACGACACGTTTCTGCCGTTTATCTTGCCGCCCACACACTTGTTGCCGACGCCTGAGTGTATGTGGTAGGCGAAATCGAGCACGGTCGATCCTTTCGGAAATTTCAGCAGATCGCCTTTCGGCGTGAATACGAACACCTCATCTTCGTACAGATCCATCTTGAACTGGTCCATAAGCTGCAAGCTGTCGCCTGCTTCGAGCGCTGCTCGTATGTTGTTTAGCCAATCGTCTATCCCCGAATCGCCCTTGATGCCCTTATAGCGCCAGTGCGCTGCCAGACCTTTCTCGGCTATCTCGTCCATGCGCTCGGTGCGTATCTGCACCTCCACCCACTTCTGCTCCGGACCGAGCACGGTTATGTGCAGACTCTCGTAGCCGTTCGACTTCGGCACCGAGAGCCAGTCGCGCAGACGCTTCGGGTTAGGCTGGTACATGTCGGTAATGAGCGAGTAGGTCTGCCAGCATTGCATCTTCTCTTCGCTCAGCGGCGAGTCGATGATGATGCGTATAGCGAAGAGGTCGTAGATGCCCTCGAATCCGCATTGCTGCTTCTTCATCTTCTGCCATATCGAGTGTATGCTCTTCGTTCTGCCTTTTATATGACTCTTTATGCCCATGGCGTCGAGCTTCTCGGCGATAGGCTTTATAAACTTCTCTATATATGCGTCGCGAGAGCGCTTCGTCTCGTTGAGCTTCTCCTTTATCATATAGTAGGCGTCGTGCTCAAGATACTTCAGGCTGAGGTCTTCCAGCTCGCTCTTCAGCTTGTAGAGGCCCAGCTTGTGTGCCAGCGGAGCATACAGATAGCTCGCTTCTTCGGCCACTTTCTGCTGCGCCTCGTTGTTCTCCGTATCGCGGATATGGCGCATAAGCACCACGCGCTCCGATATCATAATCAGCACCACGCGCATGTCCTCAGCGAACGAAAGCAGAAGGTTGCGAAAGTTCTCGCTCTCTATCACCGGCGACTTGCGGTATAGCTCATGAATGCGTACAAGGCCTCGGATGATATGCGCTATGCTCGTGCCGTATTCTGTCTCTATCTCTTCTATCGTGAGACTCTCGTTCGCCACGCTGTTGTAGAGCAATATCGACAGCACGCAGTCGCGCTTCATGCCTATTTCTTCGAGCTCGAGCAGAGCCGTGCGAAAACTCATAAGTATAGGATTTAGCCCGAAAACATCTCTATTTATCTTATTCTCTTGGAGTTCTGATTCGATTTGGGCACGTACCTTGACAGCATCTTCTTCCGCATACTCGTCACCCATCAGCGACTTCAACTGCTCGGCTATCTCAAGGAGCGTTGCCCTTTCTTCGTCTGTAAATTTGAACTTTTCTTCCATAATTATTATGTTGTAAAAACATTTAATATGAAGACAAAGGTAAAAATAAAATCTGACAAACAATAGCTTTACACAATTGTTTATTCGTCATTCACAGAATTTATAATTAATTTTGCATATAAATACTAATCTCATATATAATAATAATGGCAAAGATAAAGATCGAGACACCGAAGGGCGACATCATCGTGCGCCTCTACGACGACACCCCGAAACATCGTGACAATATGCTGAAGCTCGTTGAAGAGGGTTTCTACAACGGAACGCTGTTCCATCGCGTCATCAAGGACTTCATGGTGCAGGGCGGCGACCCCGACAGCAAGAATGCGCCGAAGGGAAAGCAGCTTGGTGCAGGCGGCCCCGACTACACTATTGAGGCTGAGTTCACACCTACACACTTCCACAAGCGCGGCGCTCTTGCTGCAGCACGCTTAGGCGACGAGGTTAACCCCAACAAGGAGTCGAGCGGCAGCCAGTTCTACATCGTGCTCGGCGAGAAGTACAACCAGGGACAGCTCAAGCAGATGGAGAAGCAGATGAAGCAGAACCAGGAGACCATCACCTTTAACGACCTTGTGACCTACTACAAGAAGGAGATTATGGAGACGCGCAAGAACCGCGACCGTGCCGGACTGCAGGAGATGCAGGAGCGCCTTATGAAGGAGGCGAAGGAGATATGCAAGCAGAATCCCGTTGGCTTCAGCGCTGAGCAGATGGAGGCTTACACAACCATTGGCGGCACTCCGTTCCTCGATGGCGAGTACACCGTGTTCGGAGAGATAGAGGAAGGACTGGACGTTGTAGACGCTATACAGAACGCTGACACCGACCGTGCCGACCGTCCTACAGAGGACATCGCCATGACTATCACACGTATTGACTAACGATCCATTATGACACCGACAGGAGAGAAAGCACTTACCGTATACAAAGCAAGTGCGGGTAGCGGAAAGACATTCACGCTATCCGTAGAATACATAAAGTTGCTCATCAAGAACCCGATGAGTTTCCGTTCGACACTCGCTGTTACGTTTACGAACAAAGCCACTGAGGAGATGAAGACACGTATCCTCAGTCAGCTTTATGGTATATGGAAGCAGCTCCCGAAGTCGAAGGATTATATAGAAAAGATAAAGAGCGAACTTGGTGTGACCGAACAGTTTATGTCCGATCGCGCCAAGATCGCTCTTTTTAATATTGTACACAACTACAGCTACTTCCGCATCGAGACCATCGACTCGTTCTTCCAGAGCGTGCTGCGCAATCTTGCACGCGAGCTCGACCTCACGGCCAACCTGCGCATCGAGCTTAACGACCGACAGATTGAGAGCATCGCCGTCGACGAGATGATTGACGAACTGGGCGAAAAGGATGAGCTACTGAAGTGGATTCTCGGTTATATAAAGGAGAACATCGACGACGACAAGAACTGGAACGTCATCGGCTACATAAAGTCATTCGGCGAGAACATCTTCCGCGAGTTCTACAAGACAAAGAGCAAGGAGCTTAACACATTGCTGCACGAGAGGGGCTTCTTCGAGCAGTACACCAAGCGCATCAGAACCATACGCGACGAAGCCGAAGCGGAACTGAAAAGTGTTGCGGCGGAGTTCTTCAAGGCTCTCGAAACGGAGGGCGTTGACATCACCGACCTTAGCTACGGCAAGTCTGGACCTGCCGGCTACTTCATCAAACTGCAGAACGGACAATACGACGAGAGCATCATCACCAGCAGAGTGCAGAAGGCGCTCGACGAAGCCTCTGCCGACTGCTGGACGAAGAAGAGTGCGCCACCATCGCTGCGCCACTTCGCCGAGGAGACCATCGTGCCGTTGCTCGAAAAGGCAGAATCTACACGCCGGAGCAACTGGAAGATGTACGCATCGGCGGTGCTCACGCTGAAACATCTCAACCAGCTGCGCCTGCTCAACAGCATTGAGCGGAAGGTGCGCGAGATGAACGTCGAGGCTAACCGCTTCCTGCTCAGCGACACCCACACCCTACTCCATTCGCTCATCAAGGACACCGACTCGCCGTTCATCTTCGAGAAGATAGGCTCGCATCTGGAGAACGTGATGATCGACGAGTTCCAGGACACGAGCACCGTGCAATGGCAGAACTTCAAGGTGCTGCTCGAGGAGTGCATGAGCCACAGCGAGGAGCACGGCAACCTGATTGTGGGTGACGTGAAGCAGAGCATCTACCGCTGGCGTTCTGGCGACTGGCGTATGCTGAACAACATCAAGGGCGAGTTTCCGCAGATGAGCGACATGCTCGACATACGCACGCTGACGCACAACTACCGTTCGTCGCGCCGTGTCATCAACTTCAACAACGCTTTCTTCGAGCGTGCCGCCGAGATAGAGTTCAACGACCTTAAGGAGTGCTGCGGCGAGGACGACATGCAGCTTGCCGAACAGCTGAAGAGTGCGTATGCCGACGTGTGCCAGCAGGTGCCGGAGAAGCGTGAGGACACCGGATACGTACACATCGAACTGCTTCCGCAGGACGACCACACCGACATCACGCTCAACAAGACGGTCGAGACTGTAGACCATCTGATAGAACTCGGCGCCGACCCGTCTGATATAGCCATCATCGTGCGCTCCAACAACACCATACAGCAGATTGCGGAGCATTTCGCCTGTGTACGCCCCGAACTGAAGATTGTGTCTGACGAGGCTTTCCGTCTCGACAACTCTACGGCGCTGAACATCCTCGTAGCGGCGATGCACTCGCTGACGCACCAGGACGACAAGCTGACAAGGGCGTACATCGCAAAGGCTTACCTCACGAAGGTGAAGGGCGTAGACCTCGAAGCTGCCAACCGCATGGTTTCTACCGAGGAGGGCGTAGAGGAAGCGTTGCCTGCCAGCTACCGCGACCACAGCGACGAACTGCTCCAGATGCCTATCTACGAACTTGCCGAACGTCTTTACAAGATATTCAGTCTTGAGCGCATCTGCGGCGAAGACGCCTACGTATACGCTTTCTTCGACTGCCTCACCAGTTTCCTCACCTCAAACACAGCCACACTCGACGACTTCGTTGAGGAGTGGAACGAGAACTTCGCGTCGAACACCATCCAGGCACGCTCCATCGACGGCATACGTCTTATCACGATTCATAAGAGTAAGGGTCTGGAGTTCAAGCACGTCATCATTCCGTTCTGCGACTGGCGCATGGAGAAGACCAACACTATATGGTGCGAGCCTACGGAGGCTCCGTTCAACGAGCTGCCGCTTGTGCCGGTAGACTTCAGCGCAAAGCAGATGATGGGCACTATATACGAGCGCGACTACATCGTGGAGCATCTGCAGAACTGCGTAGACAACCTCAACCTGCTCTACGTGGCGTTCACGCGCGCCGAGCGCAGCCTCATTGTTTTCGCACGCCGCGGCAACGCGTCGCTGCGTTCCTACGTGATAGAGCAAGCGATAAGCGATATGCAGCTGCCCGATTGCTCGCTCGAAGGCGATCTCACCACCTCAGGGGGTGCAGTTGTCTCAACTGCACCAACAAAACTCAACACCTCAGGGGGTGCACTTGTCTCAAGTGCACCAACCAATCCCACCACCTCACCATCTCACCACCTCACACTGACCTACGGCGAGATTGACACCACCAAGGAGAAGAAAAAGGCTGAGGAGCCGAACATCTTCACGCCGCACGTAGAGAACATCCTGCTGCCGATGAAAACCTACGCCTCGAACGTAGAGTTCAAGCAGAGCAACAAGAGTCGCGACTTCATCAACGACGAGGCTGACGACGAGCAGGCAGAGCAGCAGTCGTACATCAAGACGGGTCTGCTGCTCCACTATCTGTTCTCTAACATCGAGACCGCCGACGACGTAGACAGCTGTCTGCACGACATGGAGATGGAAGGTCTGTTCGACGAAAGCATCATCACACCGAACAAACTGAAGAACATGCTGCACAAACGCTTCTCTAACCCGAAGGTGAAGGAGTGGTTCGGGGGAGGCTGGACACTCTTCAACGAGTGCTCCATCCTCAGCTACGACCCACACACCGACAAGCTGACGGAGCACCGCCCCGACCGCGTGATGAAACGCGGCGACGAGGTGCAGATCGTCGACTTCAAGTTCGGCAAACCGCAGCCCGAGCACACCGACCAGGTGCGGCGCTACATATCGCTCATGCACAGCATGGGCTACACCCACGTGAAGGGCTACCTCTGGTACGTCTATTCGGACAACATCGTTGAAGTATAACAATAAAAGAAAACAACATGAACAAGACATTCTTAGAATACGTCGCAGAAGATATAATCAGCAAGTACGGCACCGACCTCTCGCGCATCGCCGTGGTGTTCCCCAACAAGCGCGCCGCTCTGTTCCTCAACGAGCACCTTGCCCGCCTTGCGGGTCAGCCCGTATGGAGCCCTGCCTACATCACTATCAGCGACCTCTTCCGCCAGCATACCGACCTCAAGACCGCCGACCCTATAAAGCTCATCTGCGACATACACAAGTCGTTCACGAAGTGTACGGGCATCAGCGAGACGCTCGACCACTTCTACGGCTGGGGCCAGCTGCTGCTTGCCGACTTCGACGACATCGACAAGAACATGGCAGACGCCGACAGCATATTCTGCAACCTCAAGGACATTCACGAGCTCGACGACATATCCTATCTCGACGACGAGCAGAAGGAGATGCTTGCGCGCTTCTTCGCCAACTTCAGCGACGACATCGACTCCGAACTGAAAAAGCGCTTCCTCAGTCTGTGGTCGCACTTCGGCGACATCTACCACGACTACAACCGCCGCCTCACCGAGCAGGGCATCGGCTACGAGGGCGCCATATATAGAAAGGTGGCAAGCGAGCAGACGCTCCACCTAAAGTACGACAAGTATCTGTTCGTAGGCTTCAACCTCCTGCAGAAAGTGGAGCGTGTGCTGTTCAGCCGACTGATGAAGGAGGGCAAGGCGAAGTTCTACTGGGACTTCGACGAATACTACATGCCCTCACCATCCCACCACCTCACCACCTCACCATCTCAACACCTCTCAGGGGGTGCACTTGTCTCAAGTGCACCAACCAATCTCAACCTCTCCGACTTCCCCAACGAGCTCGACAACACCGACCCCGACATCTACGCCAACATGCGCCGACCGAAACGCATACGCTTCATATCCTCGCCCACGGAGAATGCGCAGGCGCGCTTCGCGGCCAACTGGCTCCTCGAGAACCACCGCTACCGTGCCGGCCGCAAGACAGCCATAGTGATGTGCGACGAGAGCATACTGCTGCCCATCATGCACAGTCTGCCGCCCGAAGCCGACAAGGTCAACATCACAAGCGGTTTCCCCCTCGCCATGACGCCCGTAGCCTCGCTCGTGATGCTCCTCTTCGACCTCTACACGCTCGGCTTGCGCAAGAAAGGCACCGCCTTCAACCCCCACTACCTTAAGAAGCTCATGGCGCATCCCTACGCACGCCACCTCCAGGAGGTGCACTTAAAGGGGGTGCACTTGTCTCAAGTGCACCAAGAAGGAAGTGCGGCACTTCTACAACACATCGCCACCCTCATAAAGCAAGTCGGCATAGCCACAAAGCCCGAGGGCGACCCACTCACACAGGAGTCAGTCTTCCGCATGTACACCATACTCAACCGCCTCGCCACATTAGCCGACAGCGGCGACCTCCTCGTCGACAACACCACGCTGCGCCGACTCCTCTCCCAGCTCGTCAGCACCTCCTCCATACCCTTCCACGGCGAGCCCGTTGTAGGCGTGCAGATAATGGGCGTGCTCGAGACGCGCAACATCGACTTCGACCACCTCCTCCTCCTCTCCTGCAACGAAGGCAACATGCCCAAAGGCATCAACGACTCCTCGTTCATACCCTACACCATACGCAAGGCACACCACCTCACCACCATCGACAACAAAGTAGCCCTCTACTCCTACTACTTCCACCGCCTCCTCCAGCGCGCCCGCGACATCACCATCGCCTACAACAACTCCACCGACAACGGACACACCGGCGAGATGAGCCGCTTCATGCTCCAGCTCCTCGTGGAGAGCGGACAGAAGATCAAACACTACAGTCTCACCGCAAAAAACCACCCCACCCCCCTCATGCCGAAACCCATCCAGAAAGACGAGACCACCCTCAGCAAGCTCCAGCAGATCAGCCGCCTCTCCCCCTCAGCCCTCAACACCTACATACGCTGCCCCCTCGCCTTCTACTACCAGTACATAGCCAACATCCAGGAGCCCCACCCCGACCCCGAGACCATCGACAACCGCCTGTTCGGCAATATCTTCCACCGCGCAGCCTACCTTATATACAAGGACATCACCGACCGCAGCCCCCTTGTCGAGAAAGCCCACATACAGGCCTACCTCAGCAACCGCACCCTCCTGGCAAACGTTGTCGACCGCGCCTTCCAGGCAGAAAAATGCACCCACAACAACGGACTGCAGATCATCAACCGCGAAGTGATAATCCAGTACATCACCAAGCTCCTCAAGATCGACCAGCAGCTCTGCCCCTTCTCCATCCTCGCCATGGAAGAAGAAGCGAAGGTGTACACCCAGCTGTCCTTCACCATCCCCTCAGAAGGTGCACTTGTAGGAGGGTATGGCATCCCTGCCATACCCACGCAGCCAACCTGTTCTGTTGGTGCACTTAAAGGGGGTGCACTTGTCTCAAGTGCACCAGACAAACACTACAACCTCACCATCGGCGGCATCATCGACCGCCTCGACATCCTCACCGACAAGCAGACCGGCAAGCCACGCATACGCGTCGTCGACTACAAGACCGGCAACCAGCCCTCCAGCCCGATCAAGAACATCGACGAAATCTTCGACCCCAACAACATCCGCAGCAAACACTCCAACTACTACCTCCAGGCGATACTCTACTCCCTCATCGTCAGCCGCTCAAAGCGTTGGAACCCCGCTGGCCACCCCGTCAGCCCCGCCCTGCTCTTCATAAAGCAAGCCCCCGCCAACCACTACGACCCCACGCTCCTCATCGACAAACACCCCATTAGCGACGTCACCGTCTACGAAGAAGAGTTCCTCACAAAACTCAAGCACACCCTCGCCGACATCTATTCCCCCGACACCCCCTTCACACCTACAGACGACAGAAAGAAGTGCGAGCTTTGCCCCTATAGAATGCTGTGCGGACTATAGCAACTCTTTTGCAAAAGTCATCGGCACCCGTACGCAATCCGATCGGACGGCGAACGCAATCTGATCAGACGGCGGACGCAATCTGATTGGACGGCGTACGCAATCCGATCGGGCGGCGAACGCAATCTAATCAGACGGCGGACGCAATCTGATTGGACGGCGTACGCAATCCGATCGGGCGGCGAACGAGAGCGGTGAAGTTTAACACGAACCGAATACATCCAGTTTAGGGTTTGTATATCAGTCGATTTAAAAAAAAGAACAGAACAACAAAGACATAAGAGACGCTTTATTCATCGATAGCCCTATCCGCAACGTCCTTGCGCGTATAGGCGACAAATGGTCGCTCCTTGTGCTGTACAACCTGCAGCACAAGGAGCCTATGCGTTTTAATGAACTGCAACGTCAGATACCCGACATATCGCAGAAGTCGCTCACGCAGACGCTCCGTACCCTCAAAGAAGACGGCTTCATAAGCCGTGAAGTCTTCCCGGAAATCCCCCCACGTGTGGAATACAGCCTAACGCCACGCGCCCTCTCCTTCCTGCCGCTCGTGGAAAACATCATCAACTTGGCAAAGGAGAACATGGAAGAGATAATGGCAGACAGAGCGAAGAACGGAGGATAAATGGCGATTTCGACGCTTTCGGGTTTACTAAGACTGGCGCTGCAAGACTTTATAGTATGGCAAGTTGATTAGAGCTTGTTAGGGTATTTTTATATAAAAGAATACAGCCGTTTTATTTTAATTGCTGTTTGCGTAATCCTGTTTGCATGTTTAGGTGCTGCAGTGTTCTTACATCCTTTACTTACAGGTGTATTTATAAAGAAATAATAGGCTAAAATTTGATAACAAGGATGCATCAATTTATGGATGATGCATCCTTGTCATTACTACCAAGCGCCTTTAAAAGAATATTTTGTATATTCTTTATTTCTGTAAAAGGTATTTCTATCAACATGTATTCATTTTTTCTACAAAACTCTCTTAATATGTCATCTCGCTTTTTTTGCCGTTCGTAAGTTTTCTTTCCTCCAAACCTTTTACAAGGTTTATAATGTTGTATTCCATTAAACTCAATAAAGGTTCTTTTACTAGGAATGTAAAAATCTACATATATACCACCACGCTTGATAACGACCCCATCTTTATACTCTATTTTATATTAAGGTACATATTCTAATTTCATATGGTTAAGAGCCATTTCAACAGCACGTTCACCGTTGGAAAAATTGCAATGAGGACGCCCTTGTCCAATTAAATGATTATGTGGAGTTTGGTAAAAATACCGCCTACATTTTTTGCAATATATTTTAGTTTTTTCTTTTGTCTTTTTGTAATCGATCGAAGAATAAACATACGCTTCCCCATGTACTAGTTTAGCCCTTTTGACAAATTCTTCAAACGTAATTAGAGATGCTTGACCACGTTTCTCATAATAACAACATTGACATCCATTTCCTGCTAAATGATAGTATGGAATTTGTTTAAATTGACCATGTTTTTTACATATTATAATTATGGGAGTTCTTGCATCTTTATAATCAACAAGAGAATAATCGTATTTAGTACCATGTACATTACGAGCTCTTTTAATAAAATCTTCTTTGGTTAATCTTCGAGATTCACTTGACATTAAAGCTCCACAATTAGGACAACCTTGCTTATTATCTATATGCGCATGCGCAGACTGCATAAAGACTCCATGTTCACAACATATAATTGGCAGCTTTTCACGATTATTTTTAAAATCTTTAATTAACGAATAGTCATATCTATTGCCATGAACCTCAATAGCTTTTTCTATGAATTGTTTCAACGAAAGGCGTTCACTACCCATTATCAACTTTGAACATTCCTTACAACCATACTGATAAAAATGTGATTTCGGTTTTTGCTTAAAATCACCATGAATTGGACATGTAATTATTATGTCTGTAAATTTGTCAATCCAAACAACTTTTGAATAATCATATTTATCACCATGAATTTCTCTTGCACGTTTTAAGAACATCTCTTTTGTCATTTTCTTAACACCGGCACAAACTGGACAACCATGATGGTGCAACAAATTATCAGGAGTAGGCATAAATACATCACCGCATTCATTACATTTAACTTCTATTTTAGTATGATTATTTATATATACTACTTTTGAAAAATCCAACTTGTCACCCCATATAGCCTTTACTTCGGCAATGAATTCCTCTTGAGTTTTTTTTCTTGGCATAGCCTACTTATTTATTTTATTATAGCGTTCGTGTAACATATCATCCCATTTCAATATGTAGGAAAATACATGCATAAAATAGTCATATGCATTAATACGCATAAAATCTTCTTGTGCAATGAGATATAGTAAAGGATTGCCTGTTACTTTTGCATTTAGATTTTCGGTAGATTCATTTGTATTTAAATCCAAAGTCGCAATTGGTATTCTTAAATTACGAATAGATTTGTTATTTGAGGCATGATCTATATGATTTCGATACTCTAACATTAATTTCTTCAAATCGTTCATATCATTTATATCTATAAGATGCTCTTCAAATGCAAAATTTAAAATCTTACTCATCTCTTTCCCGATATACTTATCTACTTCGTAGATATACATCGTTTCAAAGTCTTTCTTATTATCAAAAGGTTTCTCATATGCTTTCCAATATATAAGAGATAGTTTTAGACTTGACTCCAAAAGATAATTTGTCAATGTTGTTGCTGCACATTGTTTGTTCAAAACTAAACAATCACAGATTTCATTTATTATAAATTTCAAAGGCCTTAATCCTTTCAGTATAGTTTTTTTTACTCTAAGAAGTTTTAATATTATCTCAAAATCACAATTTATATCATTCTTTATTGCAAGGAGATAATCACTAACTTCTTTTGCAGTGGTAGTATTAATTAATTGTTTAATCATAAACACATTTTTGTTTTTTTAACAAATGCTATTTATAAAATATAATATGCGAGAAGCAACAGACATGACATAGTGCGCTTGTAACCACCCTACATTTCCTTAAATTCTTTTATAGAGCAAAAAGTTTGCACTCCATTATATGAACTGATTGTACGTTGCTTTTTTATTTTCTTTGTGTGCCATATGCGTTCGTTTTAATTACTTGTTGCAAATATAGCATTTATACTTTAAACGACCAAATATACATATGTAGAAGGAGGCCCTTGATGAAAGCTAAATTATATTTGTCAGATGTTAAATAAGATAATTCTTGTTAAACAAATCATATCTTACCTCTCATGTTTATACCTTTGCGAACAATTTGATAATCTAAAGGATAACATTGTTTAATTAGAAAGAGAAAAACATGAGAGAAGATACAGAAAAATCGGTAGTCTGCAACCATCATCAAATTGGCTTTTTGGGATTGCTCGTCACTTTAGGCATCGTGTTTGGCGACATCGGAACATCACCCCTATATGTGATGAAGGCCATACTGCACACAGGCGAGACCATCAACGAGAGCACCATACTGGGCGCATTATCCTGCATCATCTGGACACTCACCCTACAGACCACCATCAAATACGTATGCGTGGCTCTGCGAGCCGACAACAATGGCGAAGGAGGCATACTCGCCCTCTACGCCCTGCTGCGCCGACTCAAGAGCAAGTGGATTTACATATTGGCTATTATCGGCGCCAGCACCTTGCTGGCAGACGGAATCATCACCCCTGCCATCACGGTTACCACAGCCATCGAAGGACTCGAAAGCATCAGTCCTGATCTGCCGGTCATCCCAATTACACTTGCCATCATCACCATCATCTTCTTCGTACAGCGGTTTGGCACAGAGAGCATAGGCAAGTCGTTTGGAGTATTCATGCTGCTATGGTTTCTGCTGCTGGGCGTGGTGGGAGCCGTCAGCATCACGTCTTACCCCATGATACTGAAGGCTTTCAATCCCTATTACGCAGTTGTTCTGCTAACACAATCGCCTGAATGGTTCTTAATCCTTGGCGCCGTGTTTCTCTGTACTACCGGTGCCGAGGCTCTCTACTCCGACTTGGGACATTGTGGCAGAAAAAACATCACCATCAGCTGGGCATTTGTAAAGACCATGCTCATTCTCAACTATCTGGGACAGGGCGCTTGGGTGCTGAACCATGTGCCAACAGCCTTGTCCGTGAATCCGTTCTTTTCCATAATGCCGCAGAGCATGTTGATCTTCGCCATCATCATGGCAACGGGTGCGGCAATCGTGGCAAGTCAGGCACTTATCAGCGGCACCTTCTCTATATTGAGCGAAGCCATGAACCTGCACTTCTGGCCGCGAATGCGTATAAAGCATCCTACCCATGTAAAGGGACAGCTCTATATCCCGATGATCAACCTTGCCATGTACATCGGCGTGGTTCTCATCATCCTTCTCTTTCGCGACTCCTCACACATGGAGGCTGCGTACGGACTCGCCATCACTATCACCATGCTGATGACCACCCTGCTGCTCGGTTTCTACCTGCACAGCAAGGGCGTGGCACGAGTCCTCACGATATTGTTCATGGGCGCATACTGCACCATCGAAGCCATCTTTCTGGCAGCTAACCTGTCAAAGTTTCTCGCTGGAGGATGGTGTACGATGCTCATTGGCGGAATCCTGTTCCTGATGATGTATATATGGGTTCGGGCCATGAAGATACGACGCCATTATGTCTGCACCAAACCGCTGGATGACTATTATCAGATTATCTCCGACATCAAAGCCGACGAGAGCATCCCCAAGTACGCCTCCAATCTTGTCTATGTAAACCATGCCGACAAGGAAGGCACCGTAGACGACAAACTGCTCTATTCCATAATCAACAAGCAGCCCAAGCGTGCCGATCATTACTGGTTTATAAATATGGAGTTTGTAGATACTCCAGACACGCTTGAGTACAGCTGCAAAACTCTGGTGCCAGACACTCTCTATAGTGTGACGATGCACATAGGTTTCCGCATTGAGCCACGTGTGAGCCTCTATCTGAGACAAGTGGTGGAAGACCTTGTGGCAAGCAAGAAGGTAGATTTAAAAAGCACCTATCCTTCGCTTCGTAAGAACGGAATACCTGGCGATTTCCGGTTCATCATCATTCATCGTGTATATTATCCAGAGAGTTCCGCCAACCGTCAGCAGAACTTGTTGATGAGTTTCTACGCTCTTATCAGCAAGATAGGCATCGACGAGCCTAAGGCATTGGGACTCGACACTTCTATGGTGGTCGTAGAACGTGTGCCGCTCATCATCAACCAACGTAACAGAAGCATCAGACGCATCACGCAGATTGTGGACAAAAAGGAAGAACAGAAAGAAAAAGGATGTTTCTAATAAACCTTCGCGAACGATTTGCGTCTAATTGAATGTGTGATGTTTGAAGATTTCTGTCCGCTTCAAGAACGAGTAGAATTTACTTCAAAACATCAATCATATATTATAAATCTTAAATTTGTAGCTTTATGAAAAGAATCATGAGAATTTTGATGATTGCCGTTTGTTGCATGATGTCATTCAATATCGCAGCAAATGCCGGCAACGACAAACCCATCAACGTTAAAGAACTCCCTGCCAAGGCCCAGACCCTGCTCAGCAAACACTTCAAGGGTCAGAAGGTCATGCTTGCCACGATTGAGTCCGGCGTTCTCAGCAGAAGCTATGACGTCGTTCTGCGGAATGGCACGAAGCTGGAGTTCGACAAGAAAGGCAACCTTACTGAGATTGACTGCAAGCAAGGCATCGTGCCCAGCCAGCTCATCCCGCAACCCATCAAGAACTACCTGAAGGAGAATTATAAAGGAGCAGCTGTGAGAAAATTAGAGCTGAACACGAAGGAATACGAAGTGGAACTGACAAACGGAATTGACCTCACCTTCAACCGACGCTTCCAACTCATTGATATCGACTGATCGGCAGACCGTGTGTCACGGCCCTGTTTGAAAATATAAAATATGGGCATGGTCAACCGTCACGGTTGTTCATGCCCATTAACGTCAATTATGATTTATTCAATAATTAATCACGTCTATTTTAGTTTCTTGTAACCGTAAGCAGCGTTATCCCCCAACTCCTCCTCGATACGGATAAGCTGGTTGTACTTTGCCATACGGTCGGTACGGCTCATCGAACCGGTCTTGATCTGACCCGAGTTAGTTGCCACAGCGATATCAGCGATGGTAGTATCCTCGGTTTCACCAGACCTGTGTGATGTAACAGTTGTGTAGCCATGGCGATGAGCCATCTCTATCGCATCCAAAGTCTCGGTAAGCGAGCCAATCTGGTTCACCTTGATAAGGATAGAGTTGGCAGCACCCATTTTGATGCCCTTCTCCAAGAACTTCACATTCGTAACAAAGAGGTCGTCACCAACCAGCTGGCAACGGTCGCCGATGGCAGCCGTAAGCTTCACCCAGTTGTCCCAATCATTCTCATCAAGACCATCCTCGATAGAATCAATAGGATATTTGGTGATCAGTTCTTCCAAGAACCTTATTTGCTCTGCAGCTGTGAGCTTCTTGCCGTTGGGATCCTTCTTCTTGCCGTCCTTCAGCTGGCGATAATCGTAATACCATTCACCGTTCTCCTGAACAGCAAACTCGCTGGCAGCGCAGTCCATTGCTATCTTCACATCCTTTCCCGGCTCATAACCGGCATCCTTGATTGCCTGACAGATGCTCTCAAGCGCATCCTCTATACCATTGAGTGCAGGAGCGAAACCACCCTCGTCGCCGACAGCAGTAGAAAGTCCGCGACTCTTCAGGAGCTTGGCCAAGGCATGGAACACCTCTGCACCCATACGGATAGCCTCTCTCTCATTAGCAGCACCGACAGGACGGATCATAAACTCCTGGAAAGCGATTGGCGCATCAGAGTGAGCACCGCCATTGATGATGTTCATCATAGGAACGGGAAGGCTGTAAGTATTGCAACCGCCGATATAGCGATACAACGGGATGTGGAGATACTCGGCTGCAGCATGAGCCACTGCAAGCGATACGCCAAGAATAGCATTGGCTCCCAGGTTTGACTTGGTCTTGGTGCCGTCCAACTCCAACATCTTATGGTCGATAGCACGCTGCTCCAAGGCAGAGAAACCGACCAAAGCCGGTGCAATCACGTTATTCACATTCTCTACAGCCTTTAATACTCCCTTGCCACAATAGCGGCTCTTGTCGCCATCACGCAGTTCCAAAGCCTCATTCTCACCTGTTGAGGCACCAGACGGGACTGATGCGCGACCAACGATGCCAGACTTTAATGACACCTCAACCTCTACTGTTGGATTGCCACGAGAATCCAAGATCTCTCTTGCATGAACATTTTCGATAATCATAATACAATAACCTTTATAATTATAAAACTTTTATATAAACCGCATGAACACAACTATCGGTCGTGTAAATACGATTCTTTTCCGAGTGCAAAAATAGTAATCATAAGAGAAACCACCAAATTCGGAGCGTCATCAAAAATAGGTATTTCAAAAAAATACCCAAATGTAGATATGGCATATTCTCTGTATTATGCCAACAATGGTGCTTGATGGAGTGATAGGGTAAAAGAAATATACTAACAAAACAGAAATTCCACGGCATTTAGTTAAAGAATACCAACATCCGACATCAAAGAAATAAAAATACCCACAAAATAGATATCTTTGTGCAGTAAATGATACATTTCATGGGCCTAATCATATTATATTTCTTAAGTGCTCTGTCACTATCCTTTTTATGTTCCGTCCTCGAGGCGGTACTCCTATCCACTCCTATGTCGTTCATCTCGATGAAGGAGAGTCAAGGCAGCAAGACTGCCTCCTTAATGAAACAGTACAAGAACAACGTGGACCGTCCCGTAGGCGCAATCCTCTCGCTCAACACCATTGCCCACACCATCGGTTCGGCAGGTGTCGGCGCAGAGTCGATGAAGCTCTTCGGCGAAGAATACTTCGGACTGATATCAGCCATTCTCACGCTGTTGATCCTTGTGCTTTCCGAAATCATACCCAAGACCATCGGAGCATCCTACTGGCGTTCGCTCGCCATGCCTTCCACCAAGACTATCCGCGTGCTCATCTTCATCACCTACCCGCTCGTTCTGCTCTCAGAGCTAATCACAAAGGTCTTCACCCCGAAGGCGCATCAAGCTTCCGTGAGCCGCGAAGAAGTGTCGGCGATGGTTGACGTAGGCACCACGGAGGGCATCTTCCGCGAGTCAGAAAGCAAGATTATCAAAAGCTGCATCCGTCTGGCTGCCGTTAAGGCACGCGAGGTGATGACACCATCCATTGTAGTAGAATCTGCCAACGTGAACCTTACCATCAAGGAGTTCTACGAGCAGCAGACATGGAATTTCTCACGCATACCCGTCTACGACAAGAGTAAGGAATATATCATCGGCTACGTGCTGAAAGACATGGTGCTGAAGAAGTTGTCGGACGACAAATTTGAAACCAAACTCTCCGACCTCATGCGCCCGATACTTTCCTTCAACGAAGACGATTCGGTATATCAAATATGGGAGAAGATGCTGGAGAAGCGCGAACACATTTCCATCATCCTCGACGAATACGGCTGCCTACGTGGCGTGGTCTCAATGGAAGACATCATAGAAACCATGACCGGCGTAGAGATTGTGGACGAGGATGACGTGGCTGTGGACATGCAGGCTTTCGCAAAGGAGAAGTCGCGTAAGATGTTGCAAAAAGGGAAATAGCAAGAATACATGCCACAAGTAAACATCCAACATTAAGAGCGCAAAGAATTTGCTCATCTCAGATTGAATACATATCTTTGCAACATAAAACAAAATAAAAACAAAATAAAAACAAAACAACCCAATTATGAACATAGGAGACAAAATACCCGAGATTCTTGGCATAGACCAAGACGGACGTGAAATCAAGGCAAGCGACTATCAAGGTCGCAAAATCGTACTTTACAGCTATCCCAAGGCAAACACCAGCGGATGCACAGCCGAGGCATGTTCCCTCCAGGCACACAAAGAAGAGTTGGCAGCTGCCGGCTACGACATAATAGGCGTCAGCAAGGACAAGCAGGCCCTACAGAAGAAATTCGCCGACACTCAGGGACTGCAGTTCCCGCTCATCGCCGACACCGAGACCACACTCTTGCAGCAACTTGGTTGCTGGGGCGAAAAAGTAGCCTGCGGCAGAAAGACCATCGGCATCCTGCGCACAACATACCTCGTTGACGAAAATGGCATCATCCAGAAAATCTTCACACCCAAAGAGATAAAGACGAAGATTCACGCCGAACAGATCCTGCAATACATCAATAAAGAATAAAACCCTCACAAGTTCAGAGAAGTTTAAGTAGTTAAGAAGTAGTTAAGTAGTTAAGAAGTTAAGAAGTTAAGAAGTTCTTGCGAGCAAGCGGCAAAGCCGAGCGAAGCCAAATGCTTTTAATGCTGTAAATCAAGCAAAAACACTAATGGCTTAACTTCTTAACTTCTTAACTTCTTAACTTCTTAACTTCTTAACTTCTTAACTTCTTAACTTCTTAACTTCTTAACTACTCCTTAACTACTCCTTAACTCCTTCACCCCCTCCGCTTTGAAAGATTTGCCATCATCACCGCACTCAGACCCGCAGTCTCCGTACGCAAACGACTCCTGCCAAGCGATATTGACTCGTAGCCATGCTCCATGGCCAACCTCACCTCATCGATAGAGAAATCACCCTCCGGACCGACAAGCACCGTGACCGGCGTCTCCGCGTCCATCGCAGAAAGCTCGTCGAACAAATCCCTACGCGCCACCTCCTCATAACAATGAGCAATAAACTTACGCCCCTCGCGCTCCCTCGCAACAAACTCCCTGAAGCCACACATCTCGTTCACCACAGGCTTACAAGCCTTGTGACTCTGCTTCATAGCCGAGACAACGATACGCTCCACCCTGTCCGTACGCAACGTTTTGCGCTCAGAGAACTTACAATCCAAGAAGCTAATCTCGTCGAAGCCAATCTCAGTAGCCTTCTCCGCCATCCATTCCATACGATCCATCATCTTCGTAGGCGCAATGGCAAGACTTATACGTCCACGCCACTCACGCTCATACGGCAGAGACTCAAGAAT
>ENA-UEPI01000542-UEPI01000542.1-human-gut-metagenome-genome-assembly--contig:-NODE-542-length-27670-cov-5.858732_pt1 | contig 27670 bp, 22 predicted proteins | sample MGYA00242899_ERZ507914 | MGnify/ENA primary metagenome ERZ507914 (study PRJEB26167, sample SAMN06115442) | human gut metagenome | host: Homo sapiens | place: China:Chongqing | collected 2015-07-28...
CCGATGGGATTTTTGCCTTTTAGCCTAGGTTTTCTTACGGTCAGCGCAGCAAGTGCGCAGACCTACTGAACAGTTACCTATATTTTTCTTATTTTTAAACCTCTAAACCATCAAGTGAGCTCTCCGCTGTTGATCACTGCTTCCAGTTCTTTCAGCCGGCTCTCCCCGTACACTTTCAGTCCATACCCGGCAAGCAGGGCCGCAGTCTTTCCCATTCCCTCGCGGAGTTTATGGGAAAAGGTTCCGTCATAGATGCCGTTTGAGCCGCATGACGGGCTTCTTTCTTTTAAAATCGCGATGGTGCAGTCATATTTTTTCGCCTCCCGGAGCGCGAAGTCGGCGCCGAGGAGGAATTCTGCCGTGACGTCCTCGCCTTCCGTGTTCATGACCGCCTCGTCCGGCATATGGATCTCGGAGGCTGCCCGCGGGGTCGGAAGTCCGCCCGCCTGTTCCGGGCAGACCAGATGGAACTTTGCCTTTCCTTCCATTTTTTTCATAAAATCGAGCACATCCTGATTGCGGTTGTTCGAGCCGTCCCACTTGCAGTTTTCGCCGATGAGACAGGCACTGATCAATATCTGAAGCATAATTCTCCCTCTTTCAATGCACGCCGGACAGAGTTCCAGGCTCCTGCATCAACACATTCTGTTGCTCAAATGGCAGGAATCATCACACAGGTTTCTTATTTCTCTCAATCCGGCTGTATGATAAAAGCAGGATCGTCCCACACTTTTTCATGCGGAAGCGGTCCTGCTTTCTTTCTATCTTTTCATAAGATCACGCTGCGTCTTCGTGATCCTATCTTCGTAGGTTTCCGCGCAGATGGTGATCAATGATTACATCTGGCTCTTCTTGCTGATCATTGCTCTCTTTCTGAGGGTCGGATCAAGGATCTTCTTTCTGATACGAAGGCTTGTCGGTGTGATCTCAAGAAGCTCGTCCGTATCGATGAAATCCAGACACTGCTCCAGGCTCATAATCTTCGGCGGAACAAGCTTTAATGCCTCGTCGGCGCTGGAGGAACGTGTATTTGTTAACTTCTTTGTCTTGCAGACGTTGATCTCGATATCCTCCGCCTTCGGGCTCTGTCCGACGATCATACCGGAGTAAACCTTTACGCCCGGTCCGATGAACAGGGTACCTCTCTCCTGGGCGTTGAACAGACCATAGGTGATGGACTCACCGGCCTCGAACGCGATCAGGGAGCCTGTCTTTCTGTAGCTTAACTCACCCTTGAACGGAGCGTATCCGTCAAAGCTTGTGTTCAGGATACCGTTACCCTTTGTATCTGTCATGAACTCACCGCGGTAACCGATGAGACCTCTGGACGGGATGGAGAACTCAAGTCTTGTGTAACCGCCGTTTGTCGGACTCATCCCCTGAAGTTCACCCTTTCTGCTTGTAAGCTTCTGGATGACAGCTCCGGTAAACTCATCCGGAACATCAACGTAAGCGAGCTCCATCGGCTCTAACTTTCTGTTTCTCTCGTCGTATTTGTAGATAACCTCTGCCTTGCTGACAGCGAACTCAAAGCCCTCACGGCGCATGTTCTCGATCAGGACGGACAGATGAAGCTCACCACGGCCGGATACCTTGAAGCAGTCTGCGGACTCTGTCTCTTCTACACGAAGGCTGACATCCGTGTTTAACTCACGGAACAGACGGTCGCGGAGGTGACGGGAAGTAATGAACTTACCTTCCTGACCTGCCAGCGGACTGTCATTTACCATGAAGTTCATGGAGATCGTCGGCTCGGAGATCTTCTGGAACGGAATCGCCTCCGGCTTCTCCGGGGAGCAGAGGGTATCACCGATATGGATATCCGGGATACCGGAGATCGCTACGATCTCACCGATGGTCGCGTTCTGTACTTCGACTCTCTTTAAGCCGTCGAATACATAGAGCTTACCGATCTTAACCTTCTTCATCTTGTCCGGATCATGATGGTTTACGATCACGCAGTCCTGATTTAACTTTAAGGAACCGCTGTCGATCTTACCGATACCGATACGGCCTACGAACTCGTTGTAGTCGATGGTGCTGATAAGGACCTGGGTCTCAGCCTCCGGATCACCTTCCGGCTCCGGGATATAGTTGATAATGGTCTCGAATAACGGGCTCATATCCACTTCAGGATCATCTAATTCTTTCTTTGCGAAGCCTGCACGGGCAGACGCGTAAACGAACGGGCAGTCAAGCTGCTCATCAGATGCGTCGAGATCCATGAATAATTCAAGAGTCTCGTCGATCACTGCTTCCGGTCTTGCCTCCGGGCGGTCGATCTTGTTGATGCAGACGATAACTCTTAAGTCAAGGTCAAGTGCTTTCTGGAGAACGAACTTCGTCTGCGGCATCGGTCCCTCGAATGCGTCGACAACAAGGACAACACCGTCTACCATCTTAAGGACACGCTCAACCTCGCCGCCAAAGTCCGCATGACCTGGGGTGTCGATGATGTTGATCTTCACACCCTTGTAGAATACGGCTGTATTCTTGGAAAGGATTGTAATTCCTCTTTCTCTCTCGATGTCATTGGAGTCCATGACACGCTCTTCTACTTCCTGGTTTGCACGGAATACGCCGCTCTGCTTTAATAACTGGTCTACCAGGGTCGTTTTACCGTGGTCAACGTGGGCGATGATCGCAATATTTCTGATATCTTCGCGTTTGATCTTCATAATCAATCCTCTTTCTTCATCTATAACTGTCCTCTCACCGATCATTTCCCGACCCGTTTTGCACAGTCATCTTACATTGTATACACTACATTTCCTAATTTTTGCATTACCGACTCAAAATTATAGCATTCATGAAATCAAAATGCAATATATAATCTTTCAAAATTCGGGGCAGATCTGCCTTTTCTGTGTGTTTTTTTCTATCCAATCGGCAGTTAGTTTTCTCTCACCCATTCGAAATGTCAGAACCCCCGTTTATACTGGCTTGCTGCGGCATTCAAGGATCAGCCTGATATCCCCTTCAAGACATAACTTCTGTATGTGCAGACTGATGCCCCGGCCGGCAGTTAAAACAGAATCACTTCCTTATTAAGTGTGCCGTACCACACCTCATCGCCCTTCCCGATCTTCGCGCCGCCGCTTGTCCCCTCGGTGATCTTCTTTTCCAGGCCATCGTACTCTGCCACCGGGACGAGAACGGAAAACTCCACCTTATCCGTGTACACGCTGTCCAACACCGTCATATTTTCCTGTCCCAAAATGTACTGGATCTTTCCGACACCTGTGTAGTCCGTCACGATCTTCATCTCAAAGGCGCGCTTCTTCTCAACGATCTCGGAAGCCGCAAGTCCCTCCTTCACAGCGCCGGAATAAGCCCGCACAAGACCGCCTGTTCCAAGCAGGGTCCCGCCGAAATATCTCGTCACGACGACACAGACGTTGTGGACATCCTCGCCTAAAAGCACGTCAAGCATCGGCCGTCCCGCCGTCTGGGCCGGTTCCCCATCATCGCTGCATCTTGTGAGCTCGTGGTTCATGCCGATGGTAAAGGCCTGGCAGTTGTGGCGGGCGTCCCAGTATTTCTTTTTGATCTCGGCGATAAACGCCGCTGCCTCCTCCTCGGACTCCACCGATTTCAGGTTCGCGATAAAGCGGGATTTCTTCACTTCGATCTCCGCTGTGCCGCCTTTGTATAAAATTTTCACGCTGTCAAGAGCCATATCTCCTCTCCTTCATATCCCGTCCAAACCTGCTGTCCGTCCCGTATATTTTTCCGTTATTTCCGGTTTCCGGGCAGAACCGGACAGGCAACCCTCATAATTCCGCATTGCGGAAAGATATCCCTGTCATTCATATTTTTGTCATGTCTTTGACGATTCCGACCACAAAATGTAATTTTTCCTTCATATTTTCCCACTTTGCGGTCAAAAATATCATAATACAAACCAAACTTTTCCACAATAACTATTTATAAATGAATGAAACTTTGCTATAATTAGGGAATGATAAAGGAGGCATCCTGAATGAATTATGGAAAAAACGAGGTGGAAAAGACACTCCGCAAGACAAATTCCAGATCACAGAAGATCACCTCACATCTGGTGCTTCTTCTCACAAAGATCATCCTGATCCTGGTTCTGTTTGCAGCGGTGCTTGGAATCAGCTTCGGCTACGGAATCTTCAAGGGCGTTATCGACGCAGCCCCGGAGATCGATGTAGCGAGCATCGAGCCAAGCGGTTATGCCACCATGGTCTATGACAGTAAGGGAAACCTCACGGAAACGCTCGTAAAATCAGGAGCGAACCGTCTTGAGGCATCCTACGAGGAACTTCCCCAGTGCCTGATCGACGCTTTCGTCGCGATTGAGGATTCCAGGTTCTGGTCCCACAAAGGCGTTGATGTCCGTTCCATGGTCCGTGCGGCCGTCGGAATCATTACCGGTGACTCCAGTGCCGGCGGCGGAAGTACCCTGACCCAGCAGCTCATTAAAAACAATATCTTTGAAGGCGGCAATGAGGACACCTTCGGGGAGAAGCTTGAGCGAAAGATCCAGGAGCAGTATCTGGCGATCCAGTTAGAGAAGATCATGGATAAAAAGATCATCCTCAAAAACTACTTAAATACCATCAACCTCGGAAACAACACTCTGGGCGTAAAGGCGGCGGCTCTCCGTTACTTTGATAAGGATGTTTCGGACCTTACACTCTCCGAAGCGACCGTCATCGCCGGAATCACCCAGAACCCGTCGAGATTCAACCCGCTCTCCGAGAACGGAAGAAAACGCAACGAAGAAAAGCGCCGCGTGATCCTCCAGTACATGTACGAGCAGGGAAAGATCACGAAGGAAGAGCAGGAGGAGGCTCTTGCCGATGACGTTTACTCCCGGATCAAAAACGTGGATATCGTCACAAAAGAGACCCAGACGCCGTACTCCTACTTTACCGACGAGCTGATCGATCAGGTATTAAAAGCCCTGCAGGACAAGAAAGGCTACACGGAGACGCAGGCCTACAATCTCCTCTTCTCCGGCGGTCTTGAGATCCACACCACCCAGGATCCGGATATCCAGTCCGTGGTGGATGAAGAGATCAGCAGACCGGAAAACTACGACGTTGTCTACTACTCGATCGACTACCGTCTGTCGATCCAGCATCCGGACCAGACAACAACGAACTATTCCGATGAGACATTAAAAACATATTTCCGCAAGGAACTCGGCGAGACAAACTTCGACGGTCTCTTCTCCTCAAAGGAGAAGGCGGATAAGGCCATCGCGAAATACAAAGCTGCAGTGACAAAAGACGGGGATACGGTTCTCGGCGAATCTGTCCACTATGTACTTCAGCCTCAGGCGTCCTTCGTCCTCATCGACCAGTCCAGCGGCTATGTGAAGGCGCTCAGCGGCGGCCGCGGCCAGAAAGAGGTCAGCCGTTCCTTAAACCGTGCCACAAACACCCTGCGCCAGCCTGGTTCCACCTTCAAGGTCATCACATCCTTCGCCCCGGCGATCGATACCTGCGGCGCTACCCTGGGAAGTGTCTACTACGACGGCCCGTACACCATGGGCACAAAGACGTTCCGGAACTGGTACAGCAGCAAGGGCTACATGGGCTACAGCACGATCCGTGACGGTATCGTCTACTCCATGAACATTGTTGCCGTCCGCTGCATGATCGAGACTGTGACACCGCAGCTCGGCGTGGAATACGCGAGAAACTTAGGGATCACTTCCTTAACAGATACGGACTACAACGCTTCCACCGCTCTCGGCGGTATCACAAAGGGCGTTTCAAACCTGGAGCTCACCAATGCCTTTGCGGCCATCGCAAACGGCGGTATCTACACGAAACCAGTGTTCTTCACCCAGATCCTGGACCACAACGGAAAAGTGCTTCTGGAAAATGCGCCGGAGACAAAGCGTGTACTTAAGGACTCCACCGCATTCCTTCTCACGGACGCGATGTCCCAGTCCATGGAAAGCAGCCGCATGTTCGCGTCCTCCGGAGTCAGCTTGAACTCCACAAGTGCCGTGGCAAATATTCCGGGAATGTCCAACGCCGGTAAGTCCGGTACCACAACAAACAATAACGATATCTGGTTTGTCGGATTTACCCCGTACTACACGGCGGGAATCTGGTCCGGATGTGACGATAACCAGAAGATCTCAGCCATCGGAAGCAGTACTTCCTACCACAAGAAGATCTGGAAAGCGATCATGACAAAGATCCATGAGGGGCTTGCGGACACCGGTTTCCCGGTTCCGTCCTCCGTCACAACCGCCCAGATCTGCCGGAAATCCGGAAAGCTTGCGATCCCCGGTGTCTGCGAGAATGATCCAAGAGGAAACGCCGTTTACACCGAGTACTTTGCAAAGGGAACTGTTCCAACAGAGGTCTGCGACCATCATGTACAGCTGACCGTGTGCAGCGAGTCCGGCGGACTTGCAACGGAATACTGCCCTGCGAAGACTACAAGGACCTTCATGGTGATTCCGGACGGCGAATCCGGCGGAACGGATGATTCTAAATACCGTTCTCCGGGAACCTGCACGATCCACAGCTCGACCTCCGTTGTTCTTCCGAGCGAAGAAGACACTGAGAACATGGGTTCCACAAAGGTCGAGACTGTTCCGGAAACCGTTCCGGAGACCACAAAAGCAGCGCCGAAATCGCCGCTTGACCAGGTATATATTCCTGTGGGACCTGGATATAATTAATCCTAAGTAAAGCAATACGCCGGATAGATTGAGTTCTATCTGGCGTATTGTTATAGAATTTTAGTAACTGTTCAGTAGGTCTGCGCACTTGCTGCGCTGACCGTAAGAAAACCTAGGCTAAAAGGCAAAAATCCCATCGGCGTAGCCGATTTGGAATGGATTTTTGCATGTAACTGTGAAGGTACTGAACAGTTACGAATTTTATAAGATTCCAGACACTGCCTGCGGCGAATTTATAGTCGATAAAATTCTCTGTTGATTCGCAAATAGTAGTAAGCTGCAAAGCACCGCTCAGAAAGTTATACTGCTGAAAAATCCCCCAGCTTTAATACCGGGGGACTCTCTCTATTTACATCATGGCTTTTGTAAATACGACCTTTATTCCGCTTTTCTTTTCTTCATCTCTTCGATCATCACCGGAAGGATCTTTGTGACATCCCCGACGATTCCCGCATCTGCCACATCAAAGATGGACGCATCCTCATCCTTATTGATGGCTACGATATAGCCGGAACCGATCATGCCGGATACATGCTGGGTGGCGCCGGAGATTCCACATGCGATGTAGAGCTTCGGAGCGACGATCTTGCCGGACTGCCCGACCTGGTGGGCTCTCGATACCCAGCCTTCCTCGATTGCAGGTCTGGTGGCTCCCACAACGCCTCCCATGACCTCCGCGAGCTCTTCCACAAGGGCAAAATTCTCCTTGCTGCCCATTCCTCTTCCGCCGGATACGATGATCTGTGCTTCCTCGAGGTTGACGGTCTCTGCGATCTCTTTTACTGTCTCAACGACCTTTGTGCGGACTGTGTCTGCGGAGGCGTCCTCAGCGATGACTTCGCCGGTTCTGCTCTCGTCTAATTTTTTTGCGAAAGAACCGGAACGTACGGTCGCAACATGCGGAAGGTTCTCTCCCATCTTCATGTCATTCAGTACATTTCCATTGTAAGAAAGGGATGTGTAAACGCCGTCTGCAGTGATCCCTGTCACATCTGTCACACAGCCGGACCCAAAGACTGCGGAGACTGCCGGGGCGATCATCTTTCCCTCCGGGGTTCCTGCCATATAGACTGCCTTCGGCTGATATTTCTCCGCAAGTTTTACGAGGATCTGTGCCTTCTCCTCAGCCGGAAGTCCTTCCTCACCTGCCACGAGGACCTTGGAAGCTCCTGCTGTGATCACAGTCTTTGTATCAGTGTCCTTTCCAAATACAACAGCGATCACTTCCTCGCCGTTTGCCTTTGCAAGCTCTGCGGCCTTGCTGACTGTCTCAAGTGCTGCACCGACCGGTGCACCGTCTGCGCTCTGGGCGTAGACCATGATATTCTTTCCATCTGTATATTTCATCGTCTCAATTTCCTTCCATGCTTAATTCCGGCTGACATTCACGTTTTGTGCGGGCCAAAGCCGGTTCTGCCGATCCAGCATTCATCAGATTGCTTTTGCTTCGCTCATCATGGCGAGCGCCTGGCTTACCGCCTCCGCCGGATCTTCTGCCTTGATCTTCACACCTGCGGCTCTCTTTGCCGGTGCGTAGACCCTGAGGACCTCGACCTGTGCAGTTCCTGCCTCTTCTGCGGCGAGCTCCTCGATCGGTTTCTTTCTCGCTGCCATCTTGCTCTTGATCGTCGGATAACGCGGGTCATACTCCGGCTTATTGACAGCCACAACGCACGGAAGCCCTGACTCGATCATGCAGTAACCTTCCTCCGTCTCCTGCTTTACTGTCACTTTTCCCTCTCCTGCTGTGATATCAACGACATCTGCTGTTACCGGAGCGGAAAGCTCCTTCGCCAGGATCGTTCCCACCTGTCCGGAAGCGAAATCTGTGGTCTCTTTGCCGCAGAACACGATGTCAAATTTCTTTCCTGCCTTCTCCTCGATGGCTTCCTTCGCAGCCTTCAGTTCCTTTGCGATGATCTCCGGATCAGCGCTCTGGTAAGCGTCATTTACCGCAAGGTACGCGTAGTCGGCGCCCACTGCCAGGCAGTTCTTTAAGGAGTTTTTTACGCTCTCATCGCCGATGGAAAGAACGGTCACCTCTCCTCCTGCCGCCTCTTTTAAGCGGACCGCCATCTCCAGCGCATATGTATCAAATGCGTTTACTACCGGTGTCACACCGTCAAGAGCCGGTGCCCCTGTCTTCGGATCCAGGGAGATCTCAACGGAATCGTCCGGAACCTGTTTTACACATACTAAAATTTCCATGTTTTCCTCCAAAATTCGTCCGGTTCCGACAGAACCAGTTCTTCACGGATACTGCCGGACCGGTGTAATATCTCGAAATTTTGCGGCTTTCACAGCCGTTTCTCCGCCATTCATTTGCCTTTACGCGCAAATTGCTTTTACTTTCCTATCACGTTGTTTGCCACAACAATTCTCTGTACCTCATTGGTTCCCTCAAAGATCTGGAAGATCTTCGCATCTCTAAGAAGCTTCTCGACCGGGTACTCTCTGCTGTAGCCGTAACCGCCGAACATCTGGATCGCCTCAGAAGCAACCTCCATTGCGATATCGGACGCATAGCATTTCGCGATAGCGGATTCCTTCGTGTACGGAAGTCCCATATCCATCTTTGTTAAAGCATGGGCAACCATCTGACGGGCCGTCTCTGTCTTGATCTCCATGTCGGCTACCTTGAACTGTAATGCCTGGTTCTTGATGATCGGTTTGCCGAACTGGATCCTCTCCTTGCCGTATGCGACTGCCTCGTTGATGCCTCTCTGGGCGATACCTGTGGCAACGCAGCCCATCCATGCGCGGGCCTGGTCGAGAGTCTTCATGGCGATTCCGAAGCCCTTTCCTTCCTCTCCGATGAGGTTCGCTGCCGGAATTCTGCAGTCCTCGAATACAACGTCACAGGTATTGGAGGTACGGATACCCATCTTGTTTTCCTCATGTCCTGTGGAGAGACCCGGAGTTCCGGCATCTACCAGGAACATGGAGATTCCCTTTACCCCTTTGGATTTATCGGTCATGGCTGTCACGCAGTAGAAGGAAGCGACACCGCCGTTCGTGATGAAGCATTTTCTGCCGTTTAATACATACTCATCTCCGTCTTTCACCGCTGTGGTCTTGCCTGCGCTGGCATCGGAGCCTGCGCCCGGCTCTGTCAGACAGAATGCCCCAAAGCCTCCGTCGAGGATCAGGTCGCAGACATGCTGCTTCTGCTCGTCGGTGCCCGCGATGAGAACCGGCTTCATGCCGAGACCGCTGGCGGAGATCGTTGTGGCGAAGCCTGCGTCCGCGATTGCCATCTGCTCGATAAGGGCAGCTACATCCACACGGGAAAGGCCCGGGCCGCCGAACTCTTCCGGAACCTCGAGAGCCTGATAGCCCTGCTCGACCGCTTTATCATAAATTGCCTTCGGCCATTCGCCGGAAACATCGTATTCCTTGCACTGCTCTGCAACTTCTTTGTCACAGAAATTTTTAACGTCCTGCAGGAGATCCTGCGCCTCTTCAGAAATTAAGTATGCCATAATGAAATTCCTTTGCTGCTATGTTTTCTGCGGCCGCCCTGGAAAATATGCGGGCTTGCCGGACAGCAGCTTTCCTTTCTTTTTTATTTGCGCCGGCCGGTTCACGGGGGAGATTGCCGGCCGGCAGACAGTGTCAATAAATATATTGGTGTACGGCAGCCGTCTCACGGGGAGGAAAAGAACTGCTGCCGGGGCTAAACAGAATACTTTACGCCTCTTCCTTCGGATCATAGCAGATCTTGCCCGGGTTTAAGATCATCTTCGGGTCGAAGGTCTCCTTGATGCCGCGCATCAGGCGCATGTTCACCGGACCTGCGAACTCTGCAAGATAGCCTTTCTTTCCAAAGCCGATTCCGTGCTCACCTGAGATCAGACCGCCCAGCTCTGCTGCCTTCCTGTAGATGTCTGCCATGAACTCGGAAACCTGTTTCTTGAATGTCTCCTCATCCATGTCGTTCGCGCATGTATAGATATGTAAGTTACCGTCACCCGCATGTCCGAAGCTCTTGACCTCGAAGTCATATTTCTCGGACGCTCCCTTGACGTATGTCAGGTATTTCGCGATCTGGTTGACCGGAACGACGACGTCGCACTCATCGAGAAGCTTTGTCTCCGCCTCGATGGCCTCAAGGAAGGAGCTTCTCGCTGCCCATGCGTCTTTCTTCTTCGCCGGGGTATCAGCAACGAGAACATCCACAGCGCCCGCGTCGAGAACAACCTCAGCCGCCTGCTCTGTGAGCTCCTCCAACTGTTCCATGTTGTCGCCGTCGAATGTCACAAGAAGGTAAGCGCCGATGTCAACACCCTCGACCTGCTTCGGGAATACGCTCTTTCCAAGGTAGCGCTCGGAAGCGAGAACGATCTCTTTCTCCATGAATTCCAGTGCCTGCGGCTGGAAGTGGTTCATGAAGAATTTCGGAACCGTCGCAATACAGTCTTCCAGGTTCTCATACGGGATGATCAGGCTGATGGTCTCTTTCGGTGCCGGGATGAGCTTTAAGGTGAGCTCTGTGATGATACCTAAGGTTCCCTCGGAACCGATCATTAAGTTTAACAGGCTGTAGCCGGTGCTTGTTTTTGAGACGGTAGCGCCCAGCTTTACGATCTCACCGGTCGGAAGGACAACGGTCATGGCGCGCACATAATCTCTTGTGCATCCATATTTGACGGCGCGCATGCCGCCCGCGTTCGTGGAAACATTTCCGCCGAGAGTCGCAAACTTTTCACCCGGATCCGGCGGATATAAGAGACCCTGCTTCTGTGCATCCTCAGCGAGGTCATTTAACAGAACGCCCGGCTCCACGCGGACTACGAAGTTCTCGAGATCATAGCCAAGGATCTTATTCATCTTGCTCATGTCGATCATGACCCCGCCATCTACAGCTACTGCCGCGCCGGTAAGACCGGTTCCTGCTCCTCTCGGGATCACCGGGAGGGAGTTCTCATAACAGACCTTCACGATAGCCGCGATGTCCTCTGTGGTTGTCGCCTCGATCACGACCTCCGGCGCGCCCTTTCCGTAGATCGGCATCTCGTCGTGGAAATAGTCACTGTTGATCTCTTCGCCTGCGTATACTTTTCCCGGAACGATCGCTTTGAACTGTTCCAGGATCTCAGGCGTTACCTCATTATACTTCTTTGCCATGTTTGCTTTCTCCTCTTCTCATATATTGCCGCCACCCATATGACACATGTGCGGTTTTGTGTAATGCAATTGATTCTCTTTTATATTGGTAGTACCAATTATGATATATTTTAAACACCATGCACATTTGTTTGTTTATTGCGCACAATGTTGATTGTTTTCTCTTTATTGGTAGAACCAATTCGTTCTAAAAAATAACTGCTATCAATAAGCAGTGTATTTTTTCCAATACAAGGATATCGCTGTCCCGGATTTTTGTCAAGACTTTTTGTTTTTCTTTGCGCAAATTTCGCACAGATTGTCTGATTTTTGTCAGGATTGTTAGAATTATATCATAGTCATGGTTCCCGCTCTTTTCCCTGACTCTCAAAGCACTGGCTTATCGAAATAATCAGTCGGAACTCTGCCATAATTTTTATAAGTACTGGTAAATATAGTGGAAATGCAGCTTCAGTCCCTCTCTCGCCTTCTCGATATTTCCCTCCGCGAAACCTTCTGCCAGTGTCCTGTGGGCGCGGCTTAAGAACTGCTCGCTGTGCATGCCCTCGATGATCTTTCCACGCATCTTCGGGATATACTCGTCCATGATCTTGTTGAGGGCCTTATAGTTTGCCAGCATACAGAAGTTTCCGGATGCCTCGATGAGAAGGTAGTGGATCGCCTTATCCCAGCGGACACGCTCCTCCTCCGTCTCCGCCCGCTCCAAATTGTCGAGATAGGACATCATCTTCTGGCGCTGCTCCTCCGTCGCCTGTTTCACCCCTGTCTCAATGGCCCCCCACTCCAGGGTAGAACGGAATTCCGTGATCTTATCCACGACAACATCTCCGCCAGAATCTCGTCAAAATTTCCGGAGACATAGTTTCCCGCACCTTGCTGGCTCTCCAGAACTCCCATGTTTTCCAGGATCCGGAGTCCCTCTCTCGCGGAATTCCGGCTGATCTCCAGCTTCTGGGCAAGTTCCCGCTCCGGGAGAAGCTTCTCACCCGCCTGGATCTCCCCGCTTCCGATTCCATGTTTTACATATTCAATGACTTTCTCGTAGGATTTCTCCATTTTTGATTCAGCAGTCCTTTCTTTTAACCAGAACTCCTGTACTTTCTACCCTGTTAGACTAATACACCGTTCAAACAGATCCAGCATCTCTCAGCAGACCGTACATTCATTCAAATAGAAAAGCACAGCCGCTGCCCCTTGAAACAGAGCTGACGTTCCATCTCCGCATCCATAACAAACTGCAGTCCGGCTGTGTTCTTAAATGTCTTTTTTGTGCGGAATCTTTTCCATAAGATTCCTGCTATTCTTCCATCGCCTTTTTGATCGCCTCAAAGAGCTCATCATACGTCTCGAACGCTGTGATTTCCGGATGATCTTTCTTGATCTGCTCCGTGCTGCGGAACAGGAATCCCGCCTTGCTCGCCTCTATCATTCCGAGATCATTGTAGCTGTCCCCGCTGGCGATCGTCTCAAAGCCGATGGACTGAAGTGCCTTCACCGTCGTATACTTGGACTTCTCGATCCGCATCTTAAATCCCGTGATCTCCCCGTCCGGAGCGACCTTCAGGGAATTGCAGAAGATCGTCGGCCAGCCAAGCTTCTTCATCAGGGGCTTCGCAAACTGCGTAAACGTATCACTGATAATGATGACCTGTCCAAGCTCACGAAGCTTATCCAGGAACTCCTTCGCGCCCGGAAGCGGATCGATCTTCTCGATGGTCTCCTGGATCTCCTTCAGCCCCAGTCCATGTTCCTTCAGGATCCCGATTCTCCAGCGCATCAGCTTATCATAATCCGGCTCGTCCCTCGTCGTCCTCTTAAGCTCCGGGATCCCGCTGGCCTCCGCAAACGCGATCCAGATCTCCGGCACTAAAACTCCCTCTAAGTCAAGGCATGTGATATACATAGCTGTTTTCTCCTCATTCCCGTGCTTTATTGTCATAATGAAAATATTATAACATTATCATCTAGAAAAATCTATAACCGCTTTACCCGCCCATAAAAATATGCTGCCCGCTGAATCTCCCAGCCAGACAGCATATCATTAAATTTATAGTCTTTTCAAAAAAATATTCCCGCCGATTATTTCGCCGTCTCTCCCTTTAAATACTCATACATCACCCGCGCCCCATCACAGATACTCGTAATCTCCGCATGCTCCGACGGATTGTGTGATACACCGCCCCGGCACGGAATAAATACCATACCGGAATCACAAATCTCCGCAAAAGACATGGCATCATGCCCCGCACCGCTCGGCATTCTCCGGCTGGAGATTCCAAGCCGCTTCGCCGCCTGCTCCAGACCGTCTTCCACTGACTCACTCATACTGATCGGAGGAATGCTGTTGATTTTCTCCGCCACATACTCAACGCCGCGCTTCTTGCAGCTCTCCCGCACCGCGGCCTTAAACGCCCGCTCCATACGGTCCAGACTGTCCTGATCAATGCCACGCATGTCCACACCAAGCTCCACCCGTCCCGGTATGACGTTCAGAACATTCGGATGGTTCTGAACCACGCCCACCGTCGCCACCGACTCGTACGCAGATTCCCACTTTCCGATCTTCTCCATCTCCAGAATGATCTCCGCAGCCGCACAGAGCGCGTCACTCCTCATATCCATCGGCGTAGCGCCAGAATGCTCTGCCATACCACGAAGATACACCCGGTACCTCACCGGCCCCGCGATCGTCCCGACAATACCGACCTGCGTCTTACATTCCTCAAGCACCTTTCCCTGCTCAATATGTAACTCCAGATATCTCCGAAGTCCCGATATCTTCTTCGGATGAAGCGTCAACCCCCGGTGCTCAAAAATACTCTCCAAAGACTCCCCGTCCTTCGACATCAGATGTCCGATATCCTGCTTATAGACCTCATGTGTAATCAGTCCACTACCGATCGTACAGCACCCAAAATTACTGGACTCCTCACACCGGAACGCCCCGACCCGAAGCGGGATCCTGATTCCATCCTCCTTCGCCCAGCGCATCACCATAAGCCCGGCCATCACGCCAGCCACACCATCATACCGTCCACCCTCGATCACAGAATCCAGATGCGACCCGATCAGCGTATACCCGTCCTCGTCTGTATTCGTCACATAAGTATTCCCAACCTCGTCCGTAATCACAGAAGCCCCGAGCTCCCTTCCAAGCCCCTTAAAGACCTCATGCATCGCGTCCTCCGTTTCCGAATACCCCAGCCGCGTCACGCCGCCCTGCGACGTACTTCCGATATCATAAAAACTCTGAAATAACCTTTCACAATACTGAACATCCTCGATCCGACGCTCCATAACCAGTACCTCCTGAGTTCCCCTAAGTATTTTCCGATCTATCTCATCTTCATTGCATATTTACTTTATCTCTATTTCGCAACAAGAAATAATTCTGACAATACCATTATAATCCATAAGAACTCAGAATTATATGTTCTCCCAGCCAAACTGAAACGCGCCTTTTTGTACGTACGGACAAAAACAGTCTCCCTGGCATGCCAGTACACAGCGGGGGTGAGGCTTCGGGCACGGATGCGCCTGAAGCCTCACCCCCGCGTACCCCTCGTCACTCCTTCATCCGCCAAGCCAAAACTCCCATATACAACTTAAAACCATCCTCCGGCCTTTTAATATCCAACCCCGTAACCGCCTGAATCCTCCCCAGCCGATACATCCAGACTCCCCGAACACATAAAATACGTCCACAGTGTCTCTAAAAACTCCCGACTCTCCACCGGTGCCAAAATCCTCTCAAATACATCCCTTTTCCCCGCTGAAAAAAGATCCTGCAACACACAGTACATCTCAACCTTTTCATATACGCAGACACAATTCTCAGGCTGAAGCTTTCTCATGACCCTAATTGCCTTAAACGCATCACTGTATGTATCGCGAATCCCGGCGAGTCCAGTCCGGACCGGACCGACAGAACAGACAAACTTATCCGTTCCCGCATTCCACAGAGAACATATTCTCTCCTCTTCAAAAAAATCCACAAGCGTCTCCCGAAGCCTGCACTCATCCTCTCCCTCAGTCAGAATCAGATACCCCTTCTCCAACGGAACCATCACACGCTCCCTGATCCCAGCAGTCTCTCTCATCCTCTCCAACAAAGTCCGCCCCAGAAACCTGATCCCCTTCCAATCCTGCTCATCCGGCACATACCGCTTTCTGAAATTGATCACCACCGCCGAAAACCAGTCATGCTCCACGTCCATCCCAAAAAGCCGTCCCCGTTCCTCCATCAGGATCTCATCACTGTAATTCTCGTAAAGAATATCCTTCACATACTTCTCCAGAATCTCCGAGTTTCCCTCCTCCTCAAAGATCAGATTCATCACATTCACAATAATATCAATATAAGCCAGCTCCCCCGGAATCTCCAAAACCGGCAGTCCCACCTCATCCGCCGCTCTCTTCACACTCTCCGCGACAGTCTCCACATACTGCCCCGTCTTCACCGCAATACAACAGCACGTATCCGCCAGATCCCGGATCAAGGCACACTGATCCTCCTCACTCTTCCGCACCGAATAAAAACTCGTGATCAGAAAATCATTTCCCTTGAGCCACCTCTTGATCTCCGGGACCTCCATCACCGTCACATGCTCCACTTTCCTAAAAAGTCCCTCTTCCCCCGCCACCACGCGGACACCCCGCATAACCGAGAGCTTCAGGACATCACTTACCTTTGCCACAAAAGTCCCTATCTCCTTTACAAATCATTACACTTTTCCATTCAAGGAACAATTGTTAATTACGTTATCTCCTAAGCGGAAATCATAACTTAACCTATTGTGCTATTTCAAATAAAACGTTTAAAAACTTGTAAAAACCGCAAAGAATCCCTGTTTTTTTGATAAACAAATTTTTTAGAATATCAGTTCTTTGATTTTTCCAAGTTCGCAGGTTTCACCGAAAATACTGTTTAATGCAATGCAGAGGTTGTATGCCAATACTTTATTAACCAAACGGGTGCATAAGCCCTGAAAGCTTTTGGCAAGTACTCTTTCTGCATTTAACTGACCGCTTAACTGTGAAAAGACAGTTTCTACCCGTCTTCTCAATTTGAAGATCAGCTGACGCACCGATTTTGGCCAGTTTTCTTTACTGTTGGAACGCTTGAGTGCAAAAAGACAGATCGTTTGTTCCTGCATTTCCTGCATGAGTTTTTCGCCAACATATCCTTTATCTGCTAAAATTGTAATATTTGAACAATTATCCACCAGATCCCGTAATCCTTCACGGTCATCTGTGGATGCCGGCGTAATCTCAAATGCAGTAATGTAACCTTCTAATGTGACCAGGGCATGCACTTTATAGCCGAAGTAAGTTTCCTTTTTAGAAGGGCACTTTCCGTAATCAGCACCCTGGCTGCGAAATGTTTTGCAGTATCGTGCACGTCCAAATTTGCAGACTGCAAGCGGAAAACTATCAATAATGCAATAAGAACTGACCGGAACCGGAAAAACAGAGAGCATCTTTTGTCTTAATAATTCGGTTGTCTGCATCAGAGCACGCCTCGTTCTGTTAAAACGACTTCTGCTGCAAAGCTTCGGAAAAAGATGTCTGTAATTCTTTTTCACGAAAGAAAACCAGGCATTTTCAGAATCAACGCCAAGCAACTCACCACAAAGACTAATGGTAATGATTTCCGAATCAGATAGTTTTGCATCTAAAACATGCCGTCGCTTGGCAACCTCAGGAAGTGCAAACTGATGATACAATTCGTCAATAATAACGTAAGTGGTTAAAATAAAGTCTTCAAAAGTTGCAATAACAGTGGTATTATTATTTTGGAACTTCAACATAATGATGCCTCCTTTCGTTGTATTGCCTACAAATAGGATAGCACATTTTGTTGAAGTTTCTTTATATTATTTTATCTAGCACAACAGGTTAATTTATAAATTTTTGTTAGAGGTTTACCTCTTAGTGAACCAATAAGCTTAACTAAGTGACATTGATTCAAAAGAAGAGCTTGAAAACTTTGAATATAAAAATGCGGGTAATAATATTTATGAAAAAGATCATATTATGAGATTAAGACAGGCAACTACAAACTATTGGAAAGAAAAATTTGCACGTTTTGGGAAAGAGATCATATATTTGGAATTTGAATATCCGTGGCAGGAGGGAATGAACCGTCTGCTTGTTTACCAGAGCTAAAGATGCCAGAAGATTCGCAGCAAGAAGCCGGATACTGAAAGAGAGTGTCCGGCTTCTTTTACGAGGTGCGCCAGACGGCGCACTTTGCAGATAGATATAAGCTTCTGGGAGAACGTTTTATTTCTCACGGCAATATTCCCGGATCATTTCCAGAAAATCCCTCGCATGCTGCGGCAGATACCGGTTTTTCCGATAGGCGGCGATGGTAGTTGTGAGAGCCGGTTTATGGCCGACGGAAAAGCAGAGGGCGCGGTTTCCAGTGTACTGGTTTTCATGGTGGAAATAGCTCTCCGGGGCGAAGGCAGCGCCGACGCCGTCCATAGCCAGATGGATCGACATAGAGGAGTTTCTCGTGTGGAGAGAGACCGGTGGGTTGATGTTGTACTCTTGAAAGAGATCCAGGGCGATGCCGCCGGTGTTCTGGTCCGGGTAGAGGAGAATGAAGTTTTCCTCTTTTAATAGGGAAAGGTCCAGCCACGGGTAGCGGAAGCCGGGGCGGGTGATGGCTTTTGCGGCGAGAGGATGGTTTTCATGCAGGACCAGAACAATCTCCTCAGAGCGCAGGATCTGGTAATCCATGGTCTCGGGAAATTCATGGATATTGTAAAGAGTCAGGTCGATGGATGAGGTCTCCAGACTGTTCTCCGCAATGAAATTTACAGCTTCCATGATATTTAAGGTCACATAGGGGTATCGTTTATGAAACGGCGCTAACATCGGTTCGATCAGCGTGCTGCCCATCATGATCGGCACGGCGATGTTTAAACGGCCGCGCTGGCGGTGAGCGATATCGTCGTATTCCTGCATCCACTCATCGCCGCAGGCAACGATCTGTTCGGCGTAGTGGAGGTAGCGTTCACCCATGTAGGTTGGGTAGTAGCGGTTTTCGTGGCGGCTGAACAGCGGAGCGCCGAGACGTTCTTCCAGGTTCTTTAAGTACTTGCTCAGGGACGGCTGGGAGATATAAAGGGATTCGGCGGCTTTGCCGATGCTCTGGTGGCGGGAGATCGCCAGGATATAGCGGGCTTCTTTTAATTCCATACAGGGCCTCCTCATAGCTTTACTGCATAAAAATTATAGATAATATGTATTTGACGTATAGTATATCACTTTTTATAATGAATGTAAAATATAAGTGTAATTGATGAAAAAACAAATATTTATAAGAAACACTAATTAAAATTTATTACGCACAGTTAAGAAAGGGGCAAACCAATGAAAAAGAGCAGTGCATGGTGCATGCTGGTTCCGGGACTGGTGATCTTATTTCTGTTCCTGATGATCCCGCTGCTTCGCGTTCTGGTTCCAAGCGTGTTTACGGGAGATTACCCGTTCAGCGCATACGTGGACTTTTTTAAGGACGAGTATTACAGAAAGATCTTTTTGAGAACCGTGAAGATCGCGGTCATTACCACCTTTGTCTGAATGGTGGGCGGTATCCCGACGGCGTATTTCATCAGCCGCTGTGATAAGAAGTGGAGAGGACTTCTTCTCTCTGCATCGATCTTCCCGATGATGACGAACTCCGTTATCCGAAGCTTTGCATGGATCAATATTCTCGGCAGCAACGGGATCATCAACAAGGCCATGATCGCTATGGGACTGATCGAGAAACCGATGAAGCTTTTATACACCGACTTTTCTATCATCATTGGTTCTGTTTACCTGTTCCTTCCGTTAATGATTGTGACAGTTGCCGGTGTTATGGAAAATATTGATGATGACATGATGGAGGCGGCACAGAGCCTCGGAGCTTCAAGAACGGAAGCGTTCATGAAAGTCATTTTCCCGATGAGTCTTCCTGGAATCATCGTTGGCGGTATTCTGGTATTTACCGGAACCCTGACCGCTTATACGACGCCGCAGTTATTAGGCGGCAACAGCAACATGGTCATGGCGACCCTGATCTACCAGAGAGCGATGTCCGTCAGCGACTGGACCGGCGCGTCCGTGATCGCCCTCATCATGATCGTTGTAACCCTGGTTGTGATCAAAGGATTTAACGCTCTGGCCGCACGGCTGGACCGCAGAGGTGAAGATTATGCGTAAAAATAAAGTGCTGACCATATGGGCAGCGATCGTATTTGCATTTTTGATGATCCCGTTACTGATCATCACCGTAACAGCATTCGGCGGCGGAAGCGCCATCACATTCCCGATCGAGTCCTTCTCGACGAAATGGTTCGCGAACGTGTTCGCGTTAAAGTCTTTCCGCAGATCATTCCTGACCAGCCTTGAGGTTGCGCTCCTCGCGACATGCATCTCTCTTCTGGTCGGAATCCCGGCGGCTTATGCGCTGGCGAGATCCGGTTTAAAAGGAAAGCAGTTATTAAAGTCCATCTTCCTTTCCCCGACCATCGTTCCGGGAATTGTAATCGGCTTTATTATGTACCAGTGCCTGATCCTGACACTCCGGATCCCGGTATTTGCGGGACTTCTGGCAGGACACTTTATGGTAACACTGCCGTATGTGATCCGCGTAGTCGGCTCCGCAATGGAACAGTTCGACTTTTCCATCGAGGAGGCGGCATGGAGCCTCGGATGTCCGAAGGGAGCGGCGTTTTTCAAAGTCGTTCTCCCGAACGTGACTTCCGGAATCTCTTCCGCGTTCATGTTGGCGTTCATCAATTCCTTCAACAACATTCCGGTGTCCATGTTCTTATCCGGACCGGGCGTTTCGACATTCCCGTCGACACTGATGAACTATATTGAATACAACTATGATCCGACCGTATCGGCGGTTTCCGTACTTTTAATGGCAGCTACCGTGATCATCATGGTGATCGTAGACCGCACACTGGGTATCGCAGCCCTGGCAAAATAAGGAGAATATGACCATGGCTTTTATGAGTTTAAATGGAATCGACGTAAGTTACGATAAAAAGAAACAGATCTTAAAGGGGCTGAATCTGGAAGTCGAGGAGGGCGAGCTTGTATCCCTCTTAGGTCCCAGCGGCTGCGGCAAGTCCACGACACTCCGCGTCGTTGCAGGCTTTATCGACCCGCAGGGCGGAACCTTCACATTAGACGGAGAGGACATGACAAAGGTCCCGGTCCACAAGCGCCAGTTCGGCCTGGTATTCCAGAGCTACGCCCTGTTCCCGCACTTAAGTGTTTATGACAATGTAGCGTTCGGGCTCAGAACAAGAAAGATGGACAAGGACCTGATTGACAAGAAGGTCAGGGAGATCCTTGAGGTCTGCGGCCTGACAGAGCTTGCCGACCGTTTCCCGAAGCAGATGTCCGGCGGACAGCGCCAGAGAGTTGCCCTCGCGAGAGCACTTGTCATCGAGCCAAAGTTACTGCTCTTAGATGAGCCGTTATCCAACCTTGATGCGAAATTAAGACTTTCCATGCGTGTGGAGATCAAGAGACTCCAGAAGCGCCTTGGAATCACCACATTATTCGTTACACATGATCAGGAAGAATGCTTCTCCATCTCCGACAAGGTGGCCGTTATGAACGGCGGTGTCATCGAGCAGTTTGACACACCGGAGAACATTTACAGGAGACCGGCGACAGAGTTCGTCGCGAGATTCATCGGTTTCGAGAACTTCCTTGAGCTTGCGAAAAAGCGGGACGGCGTCTACACAGCGCCGGACGGAAGTGAGTTCTTAACTTCCATGGATCTTGACTGTGAAAACTTTGCAGGAACGATCCGGCCGGATGATATCTGTCTGGCGGATGAGATCCAGACAGAGAATGTTTTAAGCGGAACGATCGGCGTCCGCACCTTCCTCGGAAAGAGCTACCAGTACGAGGTCGAGACTTCAGCCGGAGTCTTAAAGGTCAATATGGGTACCGACCATGTTTACAAAGAGGGCGAAAAGATCCGCCTGTATCTCCCGAAGGACAAGCTGATCCTGGTGAGAAAATAAAAATTTAACTTAGTGAACCATCGCGCGGGCAGAGATCCTGTCAACGCGAAGAAATATTATCTCAAAAGAGAGAAAGAGGAGAAAAACCATGAAAAAAACAGCAGCAGTTGTACTTTGCACAGCAATGATGCTTACCGCCTGCGGCGGCGCATCCACAACAGAGACCACAGCAGCAGGAAGCCAGGCAGCAGGTTCTGAGACCACAGTTTCCGCAGAAGAGACAAAGGCAGCTTCCGGAGACGCACAGAAGCTCGTATTATCCACATACGGCCTCAGCGAAGATATCTCCGAAGAAGAGGTTTACACACCGTTTGAGAACGAGTTCAGCTGTGAGATCGTTACTGAGACAGGCGGCACAAACGACCGTTATACAAAGTTAGCGGCAGACCCGAACTCCACCATCGATGTGATTGAGCTCTCCCAGGCTATGACAGCGAAGGGCACTGACGAGGGACTTTTCGATACGATCGACTTAAGCAAGATCCCGAATGCTGAGAAGCTGATCCCGGCTGCAAAGGAGATTGCAGAGGCAGGACAGGGTATTCCGTACACTATCAACAGCATCGGCATCATCTACAACCCGGAGCTTACAGGATTTGAGCTCACAAGCTTTGATGACCTTTGGGATGAGCGCCTTGCAGGCATGGTTTCCATCCCGGAGATCACAACAACATTCGGACCGGCTATGGTTTACGTTGCAAGTGACCACGCAGGCGTTGACGTAACAACAGACAACGGCGAGGCTGCTTTCAAGGCACTTGCTGACTTAAAGCCGAACCTTGTTAAGACTTACACAAAGTCTTCCGACCTGATCAACATGTTCACATCCGGTGAGGTTGCAGCAGCAGTTGTCGGTGACTTCGGCGTTCCGACGATCGTAGCCGCTAACCCGACACTTGTTTACGTTACACCGGACGGAGCTTACGCTAACTTCAACACCATCAACGTAACAAAGAACTGTGCGAACAAGGAGCTTGCTTACGAGTACATCAACTACCGCATCAGCGAGGAGCTCCAGACAAAGACAGGTAAGGCATTAAACGAAGCTCCGACCAACATGGATGTTACATTCACTGAGGAAGAGTCCCAGAACATGACTTACGGCGATGCAGCTGAGAAGGTTAAAGTTGTTGACTACGCTTTCGTAAACCCGATCTTAAATAACTGGATCGACCAGTGGAACAGAACGATCAACAACTAATAATGAGGAAATTTATATGAGACCCGATTTCATTCTGAAAAATGTCATGGTCTATCAGACCTTCAGACAGTGCTTTGAAAAACGGGATGTGGCAGTTGCAGGGGAAACGTTTTATTGCATTTCCCCTGCAATTTCATATCCGGGAGTTGAGGAGCGGGACGGCAAAGGCAGATACATGCTGCCAGGTCTGGTGGATATCCATATGCACATCGAGAGCTCGATGACGTATCCGGGCGAATTTTCCAGGATCACGCTTCCATATGGAGTGACAACGGTGGTTGCCGATGCCCACGAGATGGCGAATGTGTTCGGCATGGACGGCATCCGTGCTTTTATGGCGCAGAAGACGAAGCAGGACATTTTCTGGGCGATCCCGTCCAGTGTACCGGCGACAAATGAGAAGTTAGAGACAGCCGGGGCGGCCCTTGGTGTAAAGGAAATTTCTGAGATGGCATCCTTAGATGGAGTTCTCTGCCTTGGAGAGATCATGAACTATAAGGATCTCTCAGCGGAAGGCGAGAGCCGGACGAGGGACCTCATCGATGTGTGCCGGAACGCAGGAAAGAATCTAAGGATCGAGGGACACTGCCCGGGACTTACGGGGGCAGATCTTAACCGCTTTATCTATGAAGGTGTTGATGCGGACCACACCCAGCAGACACCGCAATCGGTGATGGAGAAGACGGAGCTTGGGATGTTTCTGGAGCTGCAGTTCAAATCCCTGACACCGGAGGTCGTGAAGACCGTCTGCGATCATGAACTCTATGAGAATGTGGCGCTGGTGACGGATGACACGATGGCAGATAAGCTTCTGACCGGACATCTCAATAAGATCATCGAGACGGCTGTGAAGGCGGGGATGCCGATGGAGAAGGCGATCTACTGCGCGACCTGGACACCGTCGCGGCGGATGCATCTGGATGACAGAGGGATGATCGCGCCGGGAAAGATCGCAGACTTTATGCTGCTTGACAGTCTGGACGGGATCGAGCCGGTGGTGGTTTATAAGAAGGGCGAGTGTGTGTACTGCAGGGCTGATGAGGTGTGCGGTGCGGCAGAAGCTGCGGCATGCAGTTTCCCTGATCCGTTCTACCACACGATCAACTGCCGTCCGGCGGAGATCTCCGACTTTGTGTTAAAGGCGGAAGATCCAGACGCGAAATGGGCGGAAGTCAATGTCATGAAGATCGGCACCTTCGGAACGGCTACCACGCCGGTGAAGCGCAGAGTCGAGGTGAAGGACGGTGTGCTTGACTGGAAGTCGGCGGGACTTACCCTTGCAGTCGTTTTCGAGCGGTACGGCAAGAATGGAAATGTCGGATATGGTCTTGTGGAAGGAGCGCTGACGAAACCGGGTGCTGTGGCCACCACGTGGTCCCACGACAGCCATAACCTGTTTGTCCTGGGAACAGATGAGAACGATATGAAACTGGCCCAGAGGCGCGTCCTGGAGCTCCAGGGGGCATATGTGGTGTTCTCTGAAGGAAGATCCCTGGCAGAGGCGAGACTTACAATCGGCGGCATCGTTTCGGATCAGCCGATCGAGGTCCTCGGACAGGAACTGAAAGAAGTCCGGGCGGCGATGGAAGGTCTCGGATATGTGAACAACAACGTGATCATGTCCATGTCCACGCTTTGTCTGCCGGTTTCACCGAAGTTAAAGCTCACGGATCACGGGCTTTTGACGGTGCCGGGGCAGGAACATGTGCCGTTGGTTGAGAAGTACGGGAAGTAGTTTTACGGCCCGCCGCCGGTTTTCTCCCCGGATAGTGGAAGAGCCGGATCAGATCGAAATTATGAAGGATGAAATTAGAACGATGAAGAAGATTATCAAAAACGGCATTGTTGTGACGATGAACGCGGCAGGTGATGTCTGGGATCATGGTTATGTAATGTTTGAGGATACGAAGATCCTGGCAGCAGGTCCGGAAGATGAGCTTGAGAAAACGCTTCAGGAGCTTACTGCGCAGGGGATCTTAAAAGCTGGCGAGACCTTCGAGGAGATCGACGCGAAGCGCGCTATCGTGATCCCAGGCCTCGTAAACACCCATTGCCACCTCGGCATGATCCCGTTCCGCGGTCTCGGGGACGACTGCAAGGACCGCCTGCGGGTGTTCCTGCTTCCGATGGAGAATCAGGCCATGGACGCGGAGATGGTCAGGCTTTCCACGAGATATGCCATCGGCGAGCTGCTGCTCTCCGGTGTGACGACGGTGCTTGACATGTACTATTTCGAGGAAGTTGTGGCGAAGGTCATGGACGAGATGGGGATCCGTGGAATCGCCGGGGAGACGGTGATGGAAAAGGATTCCTGCGACAGTAAGAACGCGGATGAGGCCATCGAGCGGGGAATCGCCCTGATCGAGGCGTACAAAGATCACCCGCGCGTTTCCGGAGCGATCACGCCCCACGGAACAACGACCTGCAGCCCGGAGACCTTAAAGAGGGCCTATGAGGAGGATGTAAAGGCGGGAACCGTATTTACGCTCCATGTGGCGGAGATGGACTACGAGATGACCCAGTTAAGGGAACAGTATAACATGACGCCCATCGAGTTTATGGAGCATATCGGAGTCCTCGGACCGAATACGCTGGCGGCCCACAGCATCCGCACGACGGAACATGATGTGGAGATCCTCGCGAAGCATGGCGCGTCCGTGGCCCACTGCATCGCCTCCAACACGAAGGCCGCAAAGGGCGTAGCCCCGGTGTCACTGATGCATAAGCACGGCGTGTCCGTCGGCTTCGGCACCGACGGTCCGGCGAGCGGAAATACGTTAGACCTGTTCATCCAGATGCGGATGTGTGAGAACTTCCACAAAAATGAGCTCCACGACCGCAGCGCGTTCCCGGCAAAAGAGGTCGTCTCCATGGCGACCATCGAGGGAGCAAGAGCGTTAGGACTCGGTGACATCACCGGTTCCATCGAGCCCGGAAAACAGGCGGATCTCGTCCTCGTAGAGACCGACTCCCCGAATATGTTTCCGGTATACGACCCGTATTCGGCACTTGTGTACAGCGCGATTGCATCGAATGTGAGAGATGTTTATGTTGCGGGTGAGTGCCTCGTAAAAGAAAAGAAGCTTGTCCGTGAGGACTTCGCGAAGATCAGGAATGACCTTCGGGAGAAGATGGAGCGGACGGCGTTTAAGGATATGAAGAATCTGGTGTAGAAGACAAATATCTTGACGGAAACTGTAAAAGTACATATAATTCTGAATATAGGACAAGGAGATAGCTTGAGGAAGAGTTATCTCCTTTTTTTAAAATTTAGAGAGAAAAATACACAGACAGAGGTGCCTGTCAGGCAGCTGGGAGAAAAATAATGAGGATGTTCAGGATAAAAATGACGGCGGCGAGGACAAACCCACAGCAGATCCGTGAGGTGCGGATCGATTCGGAAAAAACGGTGGGAGAACTTCTGGAACTTGTCCGTATTGTATATGAATATGGGGATGTAAGAGGAAGTCTGTTAAATGAGGCGGGGGCCAGCCAGTCCCCGGAGACAAAGCTTAAGGACCGGATCCACGTCAGAGATCTCCTGACCGTAAATTATGCGAACAAATCGATCACACCGATTTATCTGGAAGTCCTTGAGGAATTTGATGGATCCGGGGAGACAGCCCCGATTCTCGAAAGATACAGGATAATTCCAAGGCGGACAAGAAAGACGGCATTTGGTTATCCTGCGTTTGCGCCTGAAGAGGCGGAGCGCTTTCAAAAATATCTGAATAAGGAGATCAGTAAGGTATTCGCCCCGGAACTTGTGGTGCCGGACTTTGCCTGGGAAATTGCGACACCGTGGCAATCATTGCTGGATTCCGGTACGGCTGCGGATCTGAAAATATTAATAAAAGAAAACAAGCTTCCCGTCAATGTCTATCTGAGAAAAGCGGAGCTGGAAAAGGGGATCATAAAAGAAGCAGGAAAATCAGATTTCTGGGAAAATATCATGCAGACAATGGGAATCACTGAGTATTTTCAGGTCAAAGAGCTCTGCATTCAGGGCAGTAAATTTGTAAATGGAGACGCGGTGGATACAACATTCCCGGTTTTAAGCAGGAACCGTCTTGTTGATGAGAATTACTGGTATCGCACGATACTGGCAAAAGAATTCATGGAATTTTTTGAAAACTGGCTGGGGAGCGGAAAAGAAAGAGAATACATAAAGGACCATGCGGAGCAGACCTGCTTTTTGGCAGCATGCAGGCTTTACGGCTTTGCGGACCGGGAGCTGGTGACTGAATTTTATAAGATCATGTGTCCGGAGCAAAATGCGGCAGAGCGGGTAGGAACTTTCTGGAAACAGGCGATGCAGTGCGCACTCCAGTATAATATCAAAAAGATAGTGGGGATGGAAGTCTACTATGATTCGCAGAGTGTTTCCTCCAATTCTGTAAAGCTGTTATATCGGTCATTTCTTACGTCAGACCGGTTCCATTATGTTCCGACAAAGGCGGAGATCGAGGATATCGCAATTTCCGGCATCGGTTTTTCAGAAAAAGACAGGGAAGCGCTGATAGACATGATGGAGAGAAAATACCGCTGTGAGAGAACGAACGGAAGATTTATAGTTGGGGAACTTGAAAAAGCGATACATACAGGAATTCCGGTGGGAGA
>ENA-UEPI01000574-UEPI01000574.1-human-gut-metagenome-genome-assembly--contig:-NODE-574-length-26217-cov-459.419281_pt1 | contig 26217 bp, 16 predicted proteins | sample MGYA00242899_ERZ507914 | MGnify/ENA primary metagenome ERZ507914 (study PRJEB26167, sample SAMN06115442) | human gut metagenome | host: Homo sapiens | place: China:Chongqing | collected 2015-07-28...
TTGGATAGATCCATTTTTTCGAGGCTTTTGAATTTCAATCCCCAATGGGGAAAGGGGCGTTGTGTCCTAATTTGAACATCTTTGGATTCATATCGTGCAGACATGCGTGTGCGCACGATAAAAATCTAAAGAATATACGGAAAGACTTTGTCTGCTAATTTAAGGTAATACGAAGAAAGGCAGACACTTAAACAAGAAGTGTCTGCCTTTTATCCGTTGCGTAGGTTTTGAAACCTATGCGTATTACTTTACTAATACCTTCTTTGCCTTTCCATTCTTCTTCACGATGAACACGCCCTTGCCGGCGTTGTGTGTGGCGATGCGTCGTCCGGCGATGTCGTAAACGGCGTCGGGCGATGTATTCTCGTCGAGCGACGGCGCTGTGACGGCTGTCGGGTCGCCCCAAACGGCGCGTGTCAGTCGGCTCTCACCGGTGTTGTAGACGGCGCTCACGCTGTACGCGGCATCCTCCGTTGCGGCGTTGTCGGTGTAAGCGGTGGCAGCGATAGGTGCAGCTGTGAGCAGTTCGTCGCCGCGATAGACGTTATAGCCGAGCAACGAGAAGTTGCGTGCTGCCTTGCGGTAGGTGATGTCGTCGAGGAAGAGTATGTACTGGTCCTGCGATACGCAGCGTATTGCGAAGTGGCGTGTGCCGGCGGGCAGGGTAGCGGTGTACTGTTTCCACTGACCGGGCACGGTGATTGTGGCGCCAATCTTCTTGAACGACGCGGTGTTGCAGTCCTCGGTAGAGTAGAGCACCTCTATCTGCTCCTTCGTGTTGTAGTAGCTTGCGTTGGGGCTGAACGCCCAGAACGTGATGGTCTGCGCTCCGTCTATTTCTGGCGAGATGAGCCAGTCGTCGTTCGGTGTGAGGCGGCCAACAGAGAAGGCTGCTGCCACCTGCTTGCCCGAGTGGGCCGAGAAGTAGAGCGGATTGAGACTGACCGCCGACGGGTTGAACACCTGGAACGCCATTTCTGCCTCCACGTTGTCGTACTGTATGAAGTTGCCCGTGCCGTCCTGGATGCCTATGGTGTAGCGCTTGTCGCCGTCGTAGAGCGTCCACTCACCGAAGTGCTCGATGGTGAAGGGTGCGTATGACTCGAAGTCCTCCGTCACGCTTTCTGCCTTTGTGCCGTCGCTGATGCCCTTCGGCTCGCTCCATGAGAGCTTCACGCCGCCATCTGCTTTCTGTGCGTATGCTGCGTCGATGTACGGCTTGCCGGGGAGTACGGTCACAACAATCGGCTTCGACGTGTTGTCGGAGTTGTCCTCGTCGCCGTCCCATACCACCTGAGCCGTGTAGACGCTTGTCTGCTTTGCGTCGGTGTTCGGCGCATCTTTCAGTGTCACCTTTGTCCATCGGTCGGAGTTGAGTCGCTCGCCCTTAGCTTCTGTCACGCACTTGCCGTCGCGATAGAGTCTCACGGTGTAGTTGTCGGCAGGGCTCACGCCTCTGTTTTCGATGGTGGTTGAGAACTGAATCTCGTCGCCTACGCTCACCTTCGACTCGGATGCTGTAAATTCGGATAGTGCTACGTTGCTTTCGAGTTCGTCTACGATGTTGATGTTGTCGACGTAGAGTGGCACTATGGTGGTGAGGTCGTCGGTAGCGCCGCCCACACCTGTGAACACGAGGTTCACGTGTGGGTACTTCTTGTAGTCGCCGAGCGCAATCTTCATCTGCTTCCACTCGCCCTGGTAGTTCTCCATCTCGGTGTCGTTGGCTGCGAAGGAGCCGACGGTGTGCAGCTCGCCGTCGGGTGTCTGCAGCTGCACGTCGAGGCGGTGTGTGCAGTACTGCATGTTGTAGAGTGCGAACTGGAGCGTCGGGTTGTTAACATCCTTCAGCGCAATCTTCGGACCTACGAAGTGTGCCTTCTCGCCCGTTGTGATTGTAGAGAAGGCGATGAGTCCGTGGTCGCCGTCCTGCGCCTCCGTGTATGTGGCGTACTGCATGAGGTCCCACTTGGCAAGGTTGCTGCCGTAGGTGTACCATGGTCCGCGCTCGAGCGAACGTTTTGCGAACGACTCCTTGTAGGGCAGTGTGTACGGCTTGCCTACGAACATGGTGTCTGTAGACGCTGTCTCGCCCTTGCCGGTCGCGGTCTCAGGTGTGATGAGATACCAGATGAGCTTCTGCTCACCTGTCTTCATCGTGAGCTGCTCGCTGTACGAGTTGGTCGTAACCACGGTGCTGCGGAGCGACGAGCCGTCGAGCTTGCCGAGGTTGTACTTCAGGCTCGCCTGGTCGATGCTGCCACCGTTGGTTCCTGCGGTTGGAGCCGCCCACGAGAGTTCTACCTTGCCTTCGTCGGTAGCCGAGAGCTTGATGTCGGTGACAGCAGCCGGGGTGTCGTAGCCCACGTATGCTGTGACGAGCAGTGTCTTGCCCAGACCGTGCTTGTTGGTAGCCACAATAGCGTATTCGTTCGTGCCCGTGTTGGCAGGAGTGTCCTGCACGGAGAGTTTGGTGCCAGGTGCTACGTTCTCGAAGGTCTTCACAACCTTGTCGTCCGTAGTGTTCTTCACAACAACTGTCGTGAGGTTCTCGGTGAGTGCCGCGCCCTTCATGTCCTTAGACGGGGCATTGAACGCGATGTTGACACGTTTCTCCGTACCAACGCATTGCGCCGTAGCTTCGGTAGCGCAAGCCGGAATGTGCACCGAACCAATCTTTGTGATGCGCAGATTGTCGATGGTTACGTAGCTGGTGTAGTCGTACGGGCTGCACGAGTGGATGCCGATGTATGTCAGTCCGCTGTAGTCGGGCATGAACTCGCTGGTGTATGTCTTGTATTCGTCCTCAGCCACCTGCGTCGCCGGCATGATAATCTGCTTGAGACTTGCTCCGCGCTGCTCGTTGCCAGCCGCAATCTCCAGCTTCTTCACGTAGCCCTGGTCGCCGTAAGCGTCGATGCTCACCTGGTATACCGAGTCGGTGCTGAGGTTGAACGGCGGCGTGATGACCCAGTCGTCGTCGTCGAGACCAGCCTCGCTCGAACCGCACATCATACAGTCGAAGAACGGCTCCCATGTGTATCCGTCCTCGTTAGAGTCGTCTATCTTGAGCGAGTTGCACTCCGTCTCGCTGTCGAACAGCATCTCGTAGGGCAGCGATGCCACTGTGCCGAGCTGCAGCTTGTCGGTCTTCACAGCCTCGCCGCTGTATCCGCCCGTCACGGCTACCACCTCGTAGTAGTGGAAGCCGTACTGCAGGCTGCCTATTGTGTTGTCCGTACACGATGTTGCCGTGCCTTCGTAAACCTTCACGTTGTCGGGTTGGCGTGTCACGACGTACTTCACGTCCGTCGGGTCATAATAGCCGTTGTGCACGCCCGCGGTCGGAGCCTCCCACACAACCTGCACGGTGTTCTTGTCCTCAATGGCTATTGCGTCAGTCGCCTTCACCTCGTCGGTGCCTGCCCAGAAGTAGCAGTAAGCCCACGGACTTCTGCCAGCTGTGTTCTGTGTAGCCACCTTCAGATAGTGCATGCCGCGGTCGAGCTGTTTAGGCAGCGTAACGGTCTTGCCGGCAGTTGTCGTGCCGGTTGAGGTCAGCTCAGCCTTGTCGTCTACGCAGAGCGTGTAGGTGAGTGAGCCGCCAAGCGTGCTTCCGCCCATCGTAGTGGTAGGTGCCGTGAAGCTGACCGATCCGCTGAGTGCGCCCTTCTCATACTTTCCGCTGAACGCCGTAGCTGTCTGCGGAGCGTTGTCGGCTGCGTAGGGGCTGAGCGTGTATATGCCCGTGAACTCGTAGCGCTCGGGTATCGTGGCGAGTGTTGTCGTCTTGCCAGTGTTGAGGTCGAGTTCGCATAGCTCAGGACTTTCGTTGGTGTAGTGCGGTGTCATAGCCCAGAGCATACGCCCCGAAGCATAGTCGAACGTAGCGCTCTGCGAGTATTTCACCGACTTGCCCGTCTGTCCGATTTTTGTCAACTTGCCCGTCTGCTTGTCTACGCTGTAGAGCATACCGTATGCGCCTACGCCGTAGAGCATACCTTCGCGTGTAGACGCAAGCACGATGAGTTCTTCGTCGAGGTCGGCTATCTTTGAGGTGAAGCCGGTTATAGGATTTAGTGTGCCGAGGAAGTATTGCGTAGAGGTAGCAGTCTCCTTGAAACATCCGTAAATCTTGTCGGTTACGGGGTCGTAGGTGAGGTCGGACGCAGCACTGCTGTACGACTTGACGGTCTGTTCGTTGATGAGTTTCCAGTTGTTCTTGGTGTCGAACGTGCGGAACGTAACCACCTGCTCGAATTCGTAGCGCGTGAAGTCGACGAGATAGTACATGCCGTCGACGTAGACACCGCCGCCGTTAGCCTTGATGGCATCGTTGCGCACTTCGAGCTTGATGGCGTTGCCGTTGTCGGCTGGCATACTGTACAGACCGTATGGTGGCGCTTCCATGTCCTCCCATTCATGTCCGAACACAACGCTACCATAAACCGTTGGATTGGTTTGCGCCGTCACGGGTGTGGTCAGCGCGAGTGCTCCGAGGGCTGTGTAGAGTAATTTTGATTTCATGATGATTTTGTTTTATTAATTTTTTTTACTCTCTCGAAAATAAAAAAAGAGAGTTGAGGGTTAAGGGCTGAAAGCTGCGTAGTGCAGGTTTCTACTGCACCGTCCTTACCTTATTTATAATAATACGGTAATCATAGCTTTCAATCCTTAACTCTCAACTCTCAATGCTTAATAGTCAGTTGGTCTTGCTAAGCTCTATTACTTCACAAGAACTTTGTATGTAGCACCAGCTACCTTCACGATGTACATACCGCGTGAGAGGCTGATGCGCTCTGTGTCGGTGGCTGTGCGCTGTGCTACGAGTGCACCATCGGTGGTGTAGACATCGATGGTCTTACCAGCTGCACCAGTGATGACGATTGAGCGATACTCAACGTTCACGTTCATGTCAGTTGCATCGATGTCGTTGATGCCTACTGTAACCTCTACTTCTGCAAGGTTAGAAGCGAGCGATTCGCCCTTGTCGTAGACTGCTGTTACTACGTAGCCGTACTTAGCCGACTCTCTGAGCGATTTGTCGGTGAAGCTCTCGCCACTGATGAGCGACTTGTTCACCTTCTTGCCGTTGCGGTAGACGTTGTAGCCGTTGAGTTGCAATTCCTCAGGTTTAGAGTCTGCCTCAACGAACTTGATGTCGTCGATGAGCAGAGCGAACTTATTGTTTGAGACGCAACGTATAGCGAAGTACTTTGTGCCAGCCGGTAAGCGGTACTGGTACTCCTCCCATTTCTGAACATTGTTCACATCCTCCGTGTCACTGAGCTTCTCGAAGTTGGCTATTGCCTTACTTGTCTTTGAGTAGAGCACCTCGAACTGCTCTGGAATAGCAGCTCCGCCCATGCCTGCTTTAGCGAAGAAGCTGATAGTCTGTGCTTCGCCATTGAGCTGTGGCGAGATGAGCCAGTCGTCGTTCTGTGCTTTGGTAGCACCGCCGTCGGTAGATGCGCAGCTGAAGCTTACGAGCATCTGGTCGCCTGTGTGTGCTTCCCATGTCTGGAACGGGATGCCAGCCTTCTCTGCGTTGAACACCTGGAAAGCCATCGGCTCGCCAGCATGGTCGTACTTGAGCGGTCCGAACATTGTGTTGAGTGTGATTTGGATAGTCTTCTGCTTGTCGCCGTCGTACATTGTCCAACCACCAACGCCGTCAATGCTGAATGTCTGATAGTCCTCGAACGACTCCTCTGTCACTTTCGGTTTGCGGTTGAGGAGGTCGGGTGCTGTCCATGCAAGGTTTACATGGTTGCCTGCTGCTGTAGCCTTCAGAGCTGTTGGTACAGGATAGTCGGGCAGGAGAATCTTCACTTCGTTCTTCGCCGAAGCGTTGTTCTCTGGCAATTCATCCTTAGCGTAGTTGACTGTTGCGTGATACGTAGACTCCTCTGGGTCAAGAACTGATGTTACGTCCTTCATAATCACAGTCTTGACCATATCGCACGGGATGTCAACACCATCGATGCGGTTCACCTCCTTGTCGTTCTTGTAGAGCACGATGTCGTAGTCGGTGCCCTTAACGTCTGTGTTGGTGTTGTTGCGGAATGAGAATTCTACAACCGACTCGCTGCCAGCCTTCACTCTCTCCTCTGTCTCGATGCTCATAGCCATGAGGTCGGCAGCGGCTTTCTCAACGATAGCTACGTTGTCGTAAGCCACGAAGTTGTCGAGGTTCTTCACCGCTTTACCCTCGAATCCGATGCGCAGGAATTTGCAATCCTTGTACGGTGTGAGGTCTATGCTGAAGCGGTTCCAACCCTTTGTGCCTTCTGCTGTAGAGATGCGGCGCACGTCTACAAACTCGCCATAGTCTTTCTGTACGCTGATGTTTAGTTCGTCGCCGTCGCCATTAAGGTATGCCCAGAAGTTGAGCACGGGACTCTTCATGTTCTTGATGTCCACCTTTGGCGACTCGCTACGTACCGACTTGCCAACAGCTGTAGCCGAGAATGTCTGCAGACCGCCGTCGTTGTCCTGTGCTAAGGTGACGGTCGATTCGGTTGCTGCGTAGCAGTAAGCATCGCCAATCTCGCCGTTGGTCATGTTCGTGATCCATGGTCCGCTCTTCATTGTGCAGTTCTTGAACGACTCAATCATCGGAGCCTTCAATGCTGGTCCGGCGATTGCGGTTACGGTCTGCCATTGCTCGCGTCCGCCACCGCTGCTGTTCACTGCGTAGACACTGTAGCCAGTGTATTCCTGCTTGCTCTTGATATTGAGCTGCTCGTCGTAGTAGTTATTGTTGCCGAGCGATACGTCTTCGAAAGAGCTACCTATAGATATGTAGTATGTAAGTCCGGCAGGGTCGATATATCCGCCGTGCAGTCCGAGTGGTGCATCCCATGTGACGTGGATGAGTCCCTCCTTGTTGAGGTCTTCTACCGCCTTAAGGTTGCGTACTGCGCCCGGCTTGTCAATACCTACATAGACGGTGAGTGTTGCTTCCAAGCCTTCCTCGCCGGCAGCGTTCACTGCTACTACAGAATACTTATGGTTTGCCGACTCTACACCCTCGTCCTTGAATGTGCGCTCTGCACCAGGAGCGACGTTTGTAAATGTGGTGATGTTTGTGCCGTCGCGGAAGAGTTTCAATTGCACATTGCCCGAAAGCGCAGCACCAGTGATAGTTGTAGTTGGTGCCTGCACGCTGATGTTGGCGTAAGAAGCGCCCTTGTCACCTGGCACAACCTTGAAGTTAGCTGGCACTTCTGGTGCGGTTGTTGGCACCTCCGTAATCTTCATGTTGTCTACGAAGAACGCGCTCTGGTTTGCCTCGCTCACGCTGTGAATACCGAAGTAGTGCAGACCGTCCTCCTTGGCGCGATATGTGCCAGTAAGGGTGTGGCGACGCGGATCGTATGTGATGTCGGTCGGTGCGATAATCTCCTCGGTGAGTGCCTCTGCTGTAGGAGCCAAGCCTACGGAAGCTGCTACGCGCTCTACGGGGTAGGTGTTAACAGCATCGAACGAGAACTTGTAAGCTGCGTTCTTCTTCATGTTCACTGCTGGCGATACGAGCCAGTCGTCGCCCGCGTTTTCTGCGTTGTACTTATAAGTGGCTGCTTCATAGTCGCTATCGAAAGTCCAAGTCGATTTGTCGTTATTTGCGTCGATAACTGTCAGCTGGTCGAAGAGTTCTTCGCTGTGTATAGAGTTCTCGTACGGCAACTTCACGCTTACACCGATGGTTACGTTAGCCGACTCTGCAAACTCGCTCTGCATGTCGCCGTTGTTGGCTGCCACCTTATAATAATAGGTGGTGAGGTCGGGCGAAGCAATCTTGTCAGTGTATGTGTTCTCGGTCAGACCATCTGCAAGAGTCGTTACATCCGTCGCGTCGTTGTTGTTCACACGCACTACGGTGTAGGTCAATTTGTCGGCATCGAAGAAGCCGCCGTTGACACCTGCGGTCGGTGCCTTCCACGTTAGGGTGACGTTTTGTCCCTTCGCCGAAGCCTTGAGAGCCGTTGGCTTCTTCGGTTGGTCGTAGCCCAGGCGCACGCTCTGCGATACTGGTGCGCTCACTGCAGCTGGTGTGGTGCTGCTTGCGGCAATCTCTGCTGTTACCGAAACGTTTGTCATACCGCTGATTTTGGTGGTGAAGTCGGTTGTGACAGCTGCGCCGGCGGATGCGGTGCCCGTCTTGGCTACAACACCATTCAAGCGCACGGTGTAATTAAGCGAACCGCTGAGCGCAGCATCCTTCACGTCCTTTGTAGGCATAGTGAACTTCACTGTGCCGCTTGTGAGTCCGGTGAGGTCGACAGAGAGGTTGCTCACTGTCTGCGGAACCGTCTTCAGCGTGAGGTCCTGCTTGATGTATAGACCCGTAATCTGGTCGTAGGCAGAGTTGTCAATGAAGTTGCACACCTCAGTTCCCTTGCCGGTAGCAGGGTCAATCTCGATGATGCGTGTCGCCCAATTTTCCTTATCGAGCATAGCCCAGTAGATTTTGCCTGTAGAGTAGTCGCATGTTGCGCTCTGGAAGAGCTTGAACGGCTCGTAGCCTGTCTCGCCAAGCACTTTTGCCGCACCACTGTACTTGTTCACGGCGTAGAGCTTACCGCTTCTGCCGATAGTGTATAGGTCGCCATTTCGGTTGCAGGTGATAGCCACCATCGACTCGGGCAGTTCGCCGATCGTCTCGCTATTAGATGTATAGTCGTTCTCGCCCCAATAGGTTGTGACGAGTTTGCCCAATGTCTTGTACTGACCCGAGTAGTCGTCGTCGGAGAACAGACCGTACACCTGCTGTGTTTCGGGGTCGAAGGTGAGGTCCATTGAGATGGCAGAGTAAGCCAGCTCTGGGCTTGGCTTGTCAATCTTCATCTGCCATGTATTGGTATCGTACTCGTAGAAGTGGATTGGGAACTTAACCTGTGTATCGTTCTCCTCAAACCATGAAGACAGATAAGTGCCCTGCACGTATGTAGCAGCGTTGTAGCAATGTACGTTGTCGCTGACAAGGCTGATGCTTGCGGCATTGTTGCTTGTGAACTTGTAGAGACCAGGGTCGTGTTCGTCGCTCGCCAGCACGTAGCCGTAGAGCTGAACGCCCGCAGCCTTTGCCTTCTTTGCAGCAACTGTTGGGTTCTGCTGCTTTGCTTTCTTGTTGGCAAGACGTCGTGCCACAACCTCCGCCGGCACCTTATTGGTTTGGGCGATTGTCTCCCCGATAGGGGCAGCAATGACGGTCAGAGCCATAAGAGTCTTTGCATAAGACTTCAAACTGATAGTTTTGCTCATAAACGTTTATGTTTTTTGTTTGGATAATTCTTATATGTTTTGGTTCTTGTTCTGTTTGTTGATCAAGACTTTTGCTTTCTTTTTGCAAAGTTATACATAATCTACTTTACAAACAAGTTTCGTTTGGGCAATTTGCTACCAAAACGTTTGCGCAGCTTCTCGAATAACGCCATAGTGTCTTTCGAGAACTCGTGTCCCTTCCACGTGCTTGTGTTGGTGATGAACACCCAGCATTCGCCGTCGGGGTAGCGCAGCACTATTGCGGATGTTCCGACGAGCGAGCCAGTGCGTATCCACGGCCTGCCGTTGGGCGTGTAGTTCCATCCGAGCGAGTACTGGTGGTCGGGCATCTCCTGCGTCATCAGTCGTACGGCTTCGGGCGAAATCACATCGTTCATGGTGGGGTCGCCGTCTATGGCAGCCACGAGTCGGCACAGCTCTGCCGCCGATGCTGTCCAGGCTCCTGCTCCGAGTGCCGTCGTTATGTCGTTCTCGCCGTAGCAGCGCTCCACGAGTCTGCCAGAGTTGTTGAACTCCTGCGCTGGTTCCGAACTGGAGTGCATATAGTAAACCGTCTCGTTCGGGCGGCGGTCCTTGAGGTAGTTGCCGGCTATGTGGAAGTCGAAGCAGCCTGCAGGTTCGAGCACATAACGCTGCATGAACTTCTCGTAGGACATGCCAGTGCGTTTCTCAATGATGAGCGAGAGCAGCGTGTAGCCGATGTTGCAGTAGCGTTGCATCGTGCCGGGTGTGTAGCCGAGTCGACGTCTCAACACGATGCGCAGCAGGTTGCGGTGGTCGGGTGGGGTAGTGAGACGGTTCTGCTGCATGATGTAGCGTGTAGAGAATATCGGGTCGCCGGCATAGTTGGTGAAGCCAGCCTTGTGGCGCAGCAACTGTTCGACGGTTATGTCGAAGTGGCGTTTGTCGCGTATGGAGTTGACGTAGAACGTGTCGTTCAGAATGCCCTGCGGTCCGAATACCTTGTCCGTCAGGCGCACCTTACCCATGTCGCGCAGCTTCATGATGCCCACGGCGGTGACGAGTTTCGAGACCGATGCCATGCGCATTATTTGCGACGGCTCCATAGGCTGCTGCCTGCTGATGTCGGAGAAGCCGAAGCCGCGTGCGTAGAGCAGCGAGTCGTGGCGCGAGATGGCGAGTTGCGCTCCGTTTATCTCCCAGCGTTTGAGGTAGCGGCGCATGATGGAGTCCATGGCGTGCAGCTCGGACTGGTCGGACAGTGCGTTCGAGAGAGTGTCGTTGAGGTGTACGATGTGTGTTGAGGTGGTGTCGCGGGATGTTGCGGTGTCGGGGCGCGAGCACGACGAGCAGCTGCAGCGGCAGATGCTCGTGATTATGAGTACGACAAAGGTGAGGCACCCCATGCAGGAGAGCCTCACCTTAGTGCGATATTGTTTTTTTATTCTGTATCCGAACATTGTTGTATAGTTGACGAGTCAACTCGTCTACTTAGTTTACGATAATCCTTCTATTTCGCCGCCCACGATGTCGATGTTCATCGCTGCCGGCACTTTTGGCAGACCAGGCATACGCATGATGCTGCCTGCTACGACAACAATCATCTCTGCGCCAGCGTTGATTACGATGTCGCGTACGTTTACGTCGAAGCCCGATGCTACGCAGTACTGCTTGGCGTCGGTAGAGAACGAGAACTGAGTCTTTGCGATGCAGATGGGGAAGTGCTCGTAGCCCAGTTCCTTTATCATCTGCAGCTTCTTCTTAGCCGGTGCTGCGAACGAGATGCTTGCCGCTCCGTAGATGTTCTTTGCCACCTTCTCAATCTTCTCCTCGATAGAATCGGTGTCGTCGTACACGAGCTTCAGCGGTTCGGATGGATGCTTCTCGATGGTGTCCACCACGAGGTTAGCCAAGTCGACTGCACCCTTACTGCCGTCGGCGTAAGCATCGTTCTCGGCGAAGCCCACACCGATTTCTGCGCAGTAGTCCTTCACGATGTCGATCTCTTCAACCACGTCGCCGGCGTAGCGGTTGAACACCACAGCCACGGTCTGACCGAACGACTGCAGGTTCTTGATGTGCTTGTCGAGGTTGGCGAGACCCTTCTTCAGACCCTCGCTGTTTGGCTTCTTGATGTCGTCTACAGCCACGCCGCCGTGCATCTTCAAGCCCTGTGCAGTAGCCACGATGAGTGTCAGCTTAGGCTGCAGACCGCTCTTGCGGCACTTGATGTCGTAGAATTTCTCCGCACCGAGGTCTGCGCCGAAGCCAGCCTCTGTGATTACGTAGTCGCCGAAGGTCATAGCCATCTTCGTAGCGAGTATAGAGTTGCATCCGTGTGCGATATTGGCGAACGGACCGCCGTGTACGAAGGCTGCGGTGTTCTCCGTAGTCTGCACGAGGTTGGGCGCAAGCGCGTCGCGCAGCAGTACGGTGATGGCACCAGCCACGCCGAGGTCCTTCACGGTGAACGGCTTGCCCTCAACGGTGTAGCCGAGGAGTATGTTCTCAATGCGACGGCGCAGGTCGTCCTCGTCCTTTGCGAGGCAGAGGATAGCCATAATCTCCGATGCCGGAGTGATGTCGAAACCCGATTCGCGCACAATGCCGTTCGCCTTGCCGCCCATGCCGGTCACGATGTCACGCAGTCCGCGGTCGTTCACGTCGAGCACGCGGTTCCAGAGCACCTCGCGCAGCGCAAAGCCGTTATCGCGGTTCTGGTACATATAGTTGTCGAGCAGTGCGGTGATGGTGTTGTGTGCCGAGGTGATGGCATGGAAGTCGCCGGTGAAGTGGAGGTTTATCTTGTCCATCGGCAGCACCTGAGTGTGTCCGCCACCGCAGGCTCCGCCCTTCATGCCGAACACCGGACCGAGCGACGGTTCGCGCAGCGCACATATCGCCTTCTTGCCGATGCGTGTGAGTCCGAGCGCAAGTCCGATTGTTACGGTAGTCTTTCCGATGCCTGCCTTGGTCGGTGTGATGGCTGTCACAAGGATAAGGTTGCTTTTCTTCACGCGCTCCTCGTCGATGAGGCGTGTCGGAACCTTAGCCATGTAGTGGCCGTAGTGTTCGAGTTCTTTTGTCGGGATGCCATACTTCGAAGCAACTGCTTCAATCTCCTCGAGCTTGGTGCTGCGAGCAATTTCGATGTCTGTCATTGTGTGTGTGAAATTTGTAGAGTTATCCTCTTGTGGTGATAGAGTGTAACCTCTTATTTTAATAAAGTATGGAGTGCGAGTGCAAAGATACAACTAAATAATCAATAATGTGAAGATTGTACTGGGTTTTTCTAAGGTTATTAAGACAATTATATTATTCCGTTCTTCTTGAGTAATTCTGTCAATTCTTTTCCCTTGATAGTACTACGCTCTGATTTGTCGTAAATATAAAGCAGGCCTAAAGCGTCTTTTTCAAAAGAAGGAAAAGCATACAGCTTACAACTCATTGAGCAAATCGTCTAATGGTTTAAGTTCAATCTTTCCATCTCTGTAGTCTTTCAACTCTTTTAGTGCCTCACTGAATCCTGCGAGAGGCTCTTCGCCGACCATACATGCGTCATCTGCCTCCTTTTTTAAAAAGAGTTTTTTTATCTTGTCCAGAAAATGGATGTCTTGTGTATTCAGTACCTGACGTATTATTTCGTTTTGGGTGGCTTGTAAACTGATTGATGACATATTGTTCATTCTTATATGGTTACATCACAAAATTACATCGAATAATTGAAACCTCCAAATATTATTTATTTATTCTGTAAAAAATAGGTTCTTCTTTTGTGTTTCTAATGTTATTCAAGTGTTTGGGCTAAAAAATAAGGGCGTGCCACTTAAAGTGACACGCCCTTAATGCTATAGTTTTGTCATCGGACAGCGTACGGAATCTGATTGGACGGCGTACGGAATCCGATTGGATGGCGTACGGAATCTGATCGGACGGCGTACGGAATCCGATTGGACGGCGTACGCAATCGTGTTACTTAACAAGCTTCTTTACACTGCCGTCAGAGTACTTAACGAGCACGATACCGCGAGTGTTGCTGTTTGCCTTCACACCATCTACGGTGTAGCGAGCCACCTCTGTTGCGTTCTGTGCAGCGTCGGTCTTGTTGATACCAGCCGAGAAGTCTACTGTTACATAGTTGGATGGTTCAGAAGTAACCTTCTTGTCGTTGTAAACTCTCTGTCCATATACGCGGTAAGCGTAGGTGTGGTCGGTCTTAGGCTGTGTGAGCTTGGTGAATGTGTAGCTTGTTTCCTCCTCCTCGATGGTTTCCGAGTCGTTGAGGTATGTGTACACGTGGTCGCCAGCCTTGATGTTCTGAGTGATCTTGATGTCGTCGATGATGAACGGATAGTGGTTCTTGCTTGTGAATGCAATCATATCGCTAAGCTGACCAGCTGTGAAGTCGAGCGTGAATGTGCTCCAATCGTCGGGGTTAATCTTGCACTCCTTAGACTCGCGTGTGCTCTTGCTGTAGACGATAAGTGTTTCGTTCTGTAGCATAGAGCGTGCTTTTAGCTTCACCTGATAGCGTCCCTCGTCGTTGTTGAGTGTCAGCTGTGGTGTTACGAGTTCGCCGCTGATGTTGTAGTCGGTCAAACCGGTGCATACGAAGCAACCCTCAGCGTAGCCACCCCAGTAGCACTGCCATCCGTTGTTGTGCACCATGTCCATGTTCACCTTCTCGTACTTGCCGTTCTGGAAGGCGTATGGCTTGTCGATAGTGACGCCAGAGCCTGATATCTTAGAGAAGTCCTCGTTGAGCACAACGTAGCCTGCTACGTCTGCCGGAGCAGTGTAGAGGTCGTAGTTCTCCACGATGTAGCTTTCAGCCTTCGGCGATAGCTGCCAGTTGGCTGTGTAGCTGTCGCGACGCACGTCGGTAGCTGGCTCTGCAACGGGAGCGGTCACGCCGATAGCGTCAAACGCTGCAGATGAAGGCGATGTAGTCTCGGCGTTGCAAGCCTTCACTACGAACGAGTAGTCGATAGCAGGGTCGAGGCCGTCTACGGTGTAGCTGGTGCCCTCTACGCGCTTGTCCTTGATGTCGTAGTGTGTGGTTGAGGTGTTCTTTGTGCTCCAAGCCATGTCGCAGAAGCCCAATGCGCAGTCGTCAGGGAAGCCTGCAAGGCGGAAGCGCGCAGAAGTACACTTGTACTTGTCTTGTTTTACGAAGCGTGTCCAGTCGAAGTCGTGGAAAATTTTGTCCTGACCATATTCGGAAGCATCGACATAGATAGTTGTAAACTTCTTCCATGCGTGTCCGTCGAATAACTCTACAATTATCTGAGCGTCGCCTATCTCCTCTGCATTCTTTGGCATCTTGCACTCAACGATGTTTATTTCGAGTGAAGTATAGTAGCCACCGTTGTCGGGCATAGTGATAACGTCGCCGTTCTTGAACAGCAATGCACCGTCTATGCCTTTATCCGAATTCTCGAAGAACTCGGGTTCCTTGCCGCTCTGCGACTTATAACCCCAACCCTCAGGCAGTTTGCCACTGGTCTTCATCGAAGCGAAGGTCTCAAGGAAATCCTTCTCTGTGTTCTCGTTTTCCTTCACGTTGTGGAACACTGAGAACAGATAGTGTGTGGCACCATTCACTGCATTCCAGTGAGCTGTGAAGCCGTTAGCGTTGAAACCGCTGATGCCTACAGGTGTCGGTGCGGTGAGCGTTGTCGGTTTGCCGATTTTTACGTCGTCGATGAGCACCTGGTCGTTTGTGCTGAACGCGATGAGCAGGTTGCTGCTGTTGAAGGTGGTGTTGTTGAAGTAGAATGTGAACTCGCGCCACTCGCTCTTTGTTGTTGTGAATGGCTCGTGGTATGTGGTCTGGTTATACTGGCTCGCAGCGTCCTCCCACAGACCGATGGTGAGCTGTGCGTTGTCGCGGTAGTTGCTTGCGAGTGTCTTTGCGCGCACCTTCACTTCATACTCGCCGATGTATGCGCCCTGCGGTGTGTAGAGCTGTGCTCCGTAGTTGTCGGGGTTGATGAGTGCGCACGCACCACCTGCCTGGTGAACGCCGTAGCCGCTCCAGCCACTCTGGTGGAAGTAGCTACTTGGAATTGTGCCTGTGGCATCATTGATGGCACTCGAAGGCGAACTTTCGCTGCCTGCGGTGAAGAGACTGAAGTCCTCTTCGAGCTCTGTTGTCGATTGTGCATACGCCATTGGTGTGGCAGTAGCAAGCGCTGCTACAAAGGCAATTGCTTTGAATGTAGAAAAAATCATGTTCTGCGGTTTTGGTTATAATAATAAGTTATAGGGTACAAAATTAGTGATTTATTTTCGTATTTAGCTTACTTTTACTAATTTTGTGCTTTAAAGTCGGTTTTTATAAACTGAGGATGAAGCAATGTAACAACTTAAATTACAATAATATGAAGAAAATCTTTACACTTTTAGCAGTGGCATTTGCCACACTCGGTGCTTCGGCACAGACATTGCCGGGCTTGGATGATATCATCAAGACACAGCCCGAAGGCACACTCCACAAAGACCTCAACCACTACTTCGAGGGCGCATACGTAAATGCAACGGATAACCTTATCTACGACCACATTGGCGACGGTTATCTGTCAGATATAGTAGAGGCAGCCGATGGTAGTTTGTACATCAAGAATCCGTTCGGCTTCTTCACACATGGTGATATTTGGGTGAAGGCAGTGAAGGGCGAGGGCAACACCTACGAGGTGCGTATGCCGCAGGCTGTTTACGACAATGAGGGCGACGCTCAGGATCCGGTACTCTACGCTTGGCGCTACATCAGACAGGAAACCGGCAGCGAGACTTATGCTGTGAAGGATGCAGCATCGCAGGTTGTTAAGTTCGAGATGCGTAACGACTCGCTCGTTAAGGTGGGCGAGACAAATGCGTTCATCGGACTTGGTGCTGCCGACGGCTACTTCTATGGCTATGGCGACACAGTGTCTATATATAATAAGGTGAAGGATGCTGTGGCTGTTCCGGCTGATGCAAGCAAGGCGGTTAAGTATAACATCTACTACAACGATAGCGATGATGCGGCTGCAGAAGTTCCGGTGAAAGTAGTGTTCGAGGGCGATAAGGTATATATCGGTGGTCTCGACTACGAGTGTCCAGAACTTTGGATTAGTGGTACAATCAACGGCAACAAGCTGCAGCTCACAAAGTGGCAGTATATGGGCATCGATCGTAAGAGTGAGATGTACGGTGCTGGTCACATGTATCTCTATCCATTCGGCTGGGGTAAGTTCACAGATGCAGAGGGCGAGAAGTTCGGACTCTACGAGGTGGAGAACCCAACACTCGACTACGATGCTGCTACAAAGACATTCTCTACAACAGAGCTGACACTCGCCGTAAACCGCGGCCACAACTACTATCCGTATGTCTACTACTCTAAACCGACATTCCGCCCGGCTTCTGCCACTTCTGTAGATGGCATCGCAGTGGGCGAGGGTAGCGTGGTGAAGTACTATGACCTCAGCGGTCGTTGCATTCAGCGTCCTGCGAAGGGCGTGTTCGTGAAGACAACTATCGCTGCTGACGGCACAAAGGTTGCAAAGAAGGTAATTAAGTAATTGTAGGAGGGTATGGCATCTTGCCATACCCACGCAGCCTATACTGCATACTCCATTGCTAAGAATGCATGACTCTGAAGGACTTTACAGACGAATGGCAGAACAACGAACCAACGGTGCTTGTACACACCAGTGGTTCGACCGGAAAGCCGAAGCCTTTGCGCGTGGAAAAGCTGCGCATGGAGGCTTCGGCGCGTATCACTTGCGCTTTTCTGGGACTTAAGCGTGGCGACACCGCACTGCTCTGTATGCCGCTCGACTACATCGCCGGAAAGATGATGGTGGTGCGGTCGCTCGTTTGCGGACTTCGTCTGACTGCTATAGAGCCAAGTGGGCATCCGCTTCGTGGACTAAAGGAGGCTCCCGTGTTTGCTGCTATGGTACCGCTGCAGGTGTACAACAGTATGCAGGTGACGGAGGAGCGGGCGCTGCTTAGGCAGATAAAACACCTCATCATCGGCGGTGGGGCAGTGAGCAGCGAACTTGCAGCTGAGCTAAAGCACTTCCCAAACGCTGTTTGGAGCACATACGGCATGACCGAGACACTCTCGCACATCGCTTTGCGTAGACTCAGTGGCGAAGACGCAACCGATTGGTACGAGCCTTTCGAGGGTGTAAAGGTGAGTCTTGACGAGGCTGGTTGTCTTGTTATCGATGCTCCTGCGGTGTGTGCTAAAACTCTCGTAACCAACGATATCGCAGAGATAGCCACCGATGGATGTCACTTCCGCATACGAGGCAGGCGCGACAACGTGATCTGTAGCGGAGGCATAAAGCTGCAGATAGAGGAGATAGAAGCACATTTGCAGCCGTTCGTCAACTCTCAGTTTATGATTACGAAATGCCCCGATGCGCGACTCGGCGAGACTGTGGTGCTGCTTGCTGCGCCTAAGTATATTGAAACCTTGCGCACTGCGTGCAGGGAACATCTCACAAAATACGAAATGCCACGCATGTTCATAGCCGTGGACGAACTGCCGTACACCGAAACTGGTAAGCCGGCGCGTGCCGAAGCATTCAGAATTGCACAACAATAAATGAATATGACAACAACAAACATCACTCGAAAACACCGCCTATTGTTCATCTGTCTCGGTAATATATGCCGCTCGCCGGCTGCCGAGGGCGTGATGAAAGCAAAGGTGCACGCTGCCAATCTCGACGAACAGTTCTTCATCGACTCGGCAGGCATCGGCAACTGGCACGCAGGACAACTGCCCGACAGTCGTATGCGCGAGCGTGGCGCACGCCGTGGCTACCGCCTCGACAGCAGAGCACGACAGATACGACAGACGGATTTCGACGACTTCGACTTGCTGCTCGTGATGGATCACGAGAACTATCGCACCGTAACGTCGAAGGCTCCCGACGAGGAGGCGCGTAAGAAGGTGCGTCTGCTCACCGATTATCTGCAAGAACATCGAGGGGCTGACGTGGTTCCCGACCCTTACTATGGCGACCTCAGCGATTTCGACTACGCGCTCGACCTGGTTGAGGATGCGTGCGACGGACTGCTCGAACAATGTGTGCGAAACACTTCGGTAGACTAAGGTGGATAGAAATAAAGCTAAAGCGAACCCTACAACGCTGCTTGTAAATACTAAAATCAGCATAAGGCTAAATAATTGGCGTTTCGTGTGTCAGCTACATGCGAAACGCCAATTATATTTATTATAAATTCATAAAAAGGCGTACCCTTTCAGAAATATTTAGTAAATTTGCACGTGTAATTTGCATCGTTGTGTGCAGTCGGCTCAGTATGATAGCTCTACGCACAGCTTGGAACGCATTTGAAAATAAAAAACAGAAGATATAAATATGAACGTTTTAGAACTAAGTGAACAAGAGATTGTAAGAAGACAGAGTCTTCAGGAACTGCGCGATATGGGCATTGAGCCGTATCCTGCAGCCGAATTTCCAACCAACGCCTTCTCGGAGGATATTAAGAACGACTTCAAGGACGAGGACGAAAAGCGCGAGGTGGTAATCGCCGGACGTATGATGAGCCGCCGCGTAATGGGTAAGGCAAGTTTCGTTGAGCTTCAGGACTCGAAGGGTCGTATCCAGGTGTACATCACACGCGATGATATCTGCCCAGAGGAGGATAAAACTCTCTATAACACAGTGTTCAAGCGTTTGCTCGACATCGGTGACTTCATCGGTGTAAAGGGCTTCGTATTCCGTACACAGACTGGCGAAATCTCAGTACACGCTCAGTCGCTCACTCTGCTCTCGAAGAGCCTCAAGCCGCTGCCTATCGTGAAGTATAAGGACGGCGTGGCTTACGACAAGTTCGAAGATCCTGAGCTGCGTTTCCGTCAGCGCTACGTAGACCTCATCGTTAACGACGGTGTGAAGGACACATTCCTTCAGCGTGCAACAGTAGTGCGCACTATCCGTCGCGTGCTCGACGAGGCTGGCTACACAGAGGTGGAGACCCCGACGCTGCAGGCCATCGCTGGCGGTGCTTCGGCTCGTCCGTTCATCACCCATTTCAACGCGCTCAACATCGATATGTACATGCGTATCGCTACCGAGCTCTACCTAAAGCGTCTTATCGTGGGCGGTTTCGAGGGCGTTTACGAGATTGGTAAGAACTTCCGCAACGAGGGTATGGACCGCAACCACAACCCTGAGTTCACATGTATGGAGCTCTACGTGCAGTATAAGGACTACAACTGGATGATGTCGTTCACAGAGAAACTGCTCGAGACTGTCTGCATCGCCGTAAACGGCTCGACAGAGCGCAAGGTGGGCGACAACGTCATATCGTTCAAGGCACCTTACCGCCGTCTGCCTATCCTCGACGCAATCAAGGAGAAGACAGATTTCGACTGCAACGGCAAGAGCGAGGAGGAGATCCGCGCATTCTGCCTCGAAAAGGGACTTGAGGTTGACGAGACATTCGGCAAGGGCAAGCTCATCGACGAACTCTTCGGCGAGTTCTGCGAGGGCACATTCATACAGCCTACATTCATCACCGACTATCCTGTCGAGATGTCGCCGCTTACAAAGATGCACCGTTCAAAGCCGGGACTCACAGAGCGTTTCGAGCTTATGGTCAATGGCAAGGAGCTGGCTAATGCCTACTCGGAGCTTAACGACCCGCTCGACCAGGAGGAGCGTTTCAAGGAGCAGATGCGTCTTGCCGACAAGGGCGACGACGAGGCGATGATTATCGACCAGGACTTCCTGCGTGCTCTCCAGTACGGCATGCCTCCTACATCGGGCATCGGCATCGGCATCGACCGCCTCGTTATGCTTATGACTGGTCAGACAACTATTCAGGAAGTGTTGTTCTTCCCGCAGATGAAGCCGGAGAAGAAGATTCCGCAGAGTTCTATCAAGGAATGGGGCGAGATTGGTGTGTCTGAGGAATGGGCTTACGTGCTCCGCAAGGCAGGCTTCAACCTCATCTCTGACATCCGCGACGAGAAGGCTCAGGGCTTGCAGCAGAAGATTGGCGACATCAACAAGAAGTACAAGCTCGACTACGAGAAACCGTCGGTTAACGATATTCAGGCTTGGATTGACGCTGCTGCCAATGTTGCAGTTGTAACAGAGGAAGCTGAATAATAGATATATAAATGAAGGTGTGCCAAGACAGAAGTTCTTGCGTAGGCAAGCGGCAAAGCCCAAACTTCTTTTTAATCCCTTTTTGGCACACCCTCGTTTTCAATTCTTAACGATAACGGTAATAGGATAAATGTTTGATTGCGGAAAAATAGCAATTATTGGCGGAGGCAGTTGGGCAACTGCCATTGCCAAGATTGTGATAGGTCATACCCATCACATAGGGTGGTATATGCGACGCGACGACAGCATAGAGGAGTTCAAACGCATAGGCCATAATCCTAATTATCTTACAAGTGTACACTTCAATACCAATGAGATATTCTTCTCCAGCGACATCAACCGCATCGTGGAGGCTTACGACACGCTTGTGTTCGTGGTGCCGTCGCCTTATCTGAAGAACCATCTCAAGAAGTTGAAGACTCGACTGCGCGATAAGTTCATCGTGACAGCTATTAAAGGTCTCGTTTCCGACGACAATATCGCCTGCTCGGAGTACTTCCATGAGGTGTATGATGTGCCCGAGGAGAACCTTGCGTGCATCGGCGGACCGTCGCACGCTGAGGAGGTGGCACTCGAACGTCTGTCTTATCTCACCATCGGTTGTTCCGACCAGGAGAAGGCGCAGGCTTTTGCCGACGTGCTCGACTCGGAGTTTATCAAGACAAAGACCTCGTCGGACGTTATCGGTATCGAGTATTCGTCGGTGCTGAAGAACGTCTACGCTATTGCCTCCGGCATCTGTAGCGGTTTGAAGTATGGCGACAACTTCCAGGCGGTACTCATATCGAACGCCGTTCAGGAGATGTCGCGTTTCCTTACCGCCATCAATCCTATTGAGCGCAGTGTCTACGACTCGGTATACCTCGGCGACCTGCTCGTTACGGGCTACTCCAAGTTCTCGCGCAACCGCACTTTCGGCACTATGATCGGCAAGGGGTATAGCGTGAAGAGTGCGCAAATAGAAATGGAGATGATTGCCGAGGGATTCTTTGGCACAAAGTGTATGAAGGAGAAGAACCGACACATGCACGTGAATATGCCAATCCTCGATGCCGTATATAATATATTGTACGAGCGTATCAGTCCGCAGATAGAGATTAAGCTGCTGACCGACTCATTCCGATAAAACCAAATTTTCACAAATACATACAAAACAATGAAAAGCATCAGCTTAGACATTACAAAGGCTACACAGTTCCTTTCAGAAGGTGCTGTAAAGGCTTATGAATCACAGGTGGCTGCAGCTCAAGAGGCACTTGAGAACGGCACTTGCCCTGGTAACGACTTCCTCGGATGGCTTCACCTGCCGTCTTCAATCACACCCGAGTTCATCGCAGAGCTTCAGAGCGTAGCCAACACGCTGCGCGAGAAGTGCGAGGTGGTAGTGGTTGCGGGTATCGGTGGCAGCTACCTCGGTGCTCGTGCCGTGATTGAGGCGCTTGGCAACTCGTTCGCTTGGCTCGTACAGGACAAGAAGAACCCCACTGTAGTTTTCGCTGGCAACAATATCGGCGAGGATTATCTCGCTGAACTCACCGACTATCTCAAGGACAAGAAGTTCGGTGTAATCAATATCTCTAAGTCGGGCACAACTACCGAGACTGCTCTTGCATTCCGTCTGCTCAAGAAGCAGTGCGAGGATCAGCGCGGCAAGGAAGAGGCTAAGGACGTAATCGTGGCTATCACCGACGCTCACAAGGGCGCAGCGCGTGCTGCCGCTACAAAGGAAGGCTACAAGACATTCGTAATTCCTGACAACGTAGGCGGTCGTTTCTCTGTGCTCACACCGGTTGGCTTGCTGCCTATCGCTGTTGCAGGCTTCGACATCAAGGCTCTTGTTGGCGGTGCTGCCGACATGGAGAAGGCTACAGGTAAGGATGTTCCGTTCGCAGAAAACCCTGCTGCTATCTATGCTGCTGTGCGCAATGCTCTCTATGCAGAGGCAGGCAAGAAGATTGAGATTCTCGTAAACTTTCAGCCGAAACTTCACTACATGAGCGAGTGGTGGAAGCAGCTCTACGGCGAATCGGAGGGTAAGGATGGTAAGGGTATCTTCCCTGCAGCTTGCGACTTCACTACCGATCTCCACTCTATGGGTCAGTGGATTCAGGAGGGTGAGCGTTCTATCTTCGAGACTGTCATCAGCATTGAGACACCTGAGAAGTCTCTGCTCTTCCCGCACGACGAGGAGAACCTCGACGGTCTTAACTTCCTCGCTGGCAAGCGCGTTGACGAGGTGAACAAGATGGCTGAGCTCGGCACTCGCTTGGCTCACGTAGACGGCGGTGTGCCTAACATCCGCGTGTCTGTTCCGCAACTCAACGAGTACTATCTCGGTCAGATTATCTACTTCTTCGAGATTGCTTGTGGCATCAGCGGCAACCTCCTTGCCGTTAACCCGTTCAACCAGCCGGGTGTAGAGGCTTACAAGAAGAACATGTTCGCTCTGCTCAACAAGCCGGGTTATGAGGCTGAAAGCGCGGCTATCCAGAAGCGTCTTGCTGAGGAGAAGTAATGTCTATTCTTGAATGGAAATTATATCTTAATAATACAATGTGAAAAACGGACTGCAACGAATCTTTTTCGGCAGTCCGTTTTTGCTATCCATAGGAGGGTATGGCATCCTTGCCATACCCACGCACCCTTCCACGCACCCTTCCACGCACCCCTCATAAACCATCCATACAATAAAAAATGATTAAAGAAGCAATCAAACAATACCAGTCGTCTCACGGTTTCGATCATTTCGACCCGAAGTGCGTGCTCTTCGACATGGACGGCGTGCTCTACGACTCCATGCGCAATCATGCTGCGGCTTGGCAGGAGGCTATGGCGCAGTTCGACATCCACTTCACTGCTGCCGACTCCTACGCCACAGAAGGTGCGCGCGGTGTCGACACCATCCGCCACTTTGTGCGCAAGCAGCAGGGTAGGGAGATTGACGAGGCAGAGGCGCAGCGTATGTACGACGTGAAAGCCGACCTGTTCCATCGTATGCCGACTGCTGAGATATTCCCCGGCGTGCTCGATATCATGCAGAAGATTCAGTCGTCGGGTCTTACAATCGGCGTAGTGACTGGCAGCGGTCAGCGTCCGCTTATCAAGCGTTTACTCTCTGATTTCCAGGGCTTTCTCACCGAAGACCATATCGTGAGTGCTTACGATGTGCAGCGTGGCAAACCCAATCCCGATCCCTATCTAATGGGACTGCGCAAGACTGGCAATTACGAGCCGTGGCAGGGCATCGTCGTTGAGAATGCGCCGCTCGGTGTGCGTGCTGGTTCAGCCGCCAACATCTTCACCGTGGGCATCAATAGCGGTCCGCTGCCCGATTCTGCTCTCTCTGACAACGGAGCGAATGTTGTTCTTCAGCGCATGACCGAACTATGCGACTTGTGGGGCGAAATTCTCGCTGCCCGCAATTGATATAAAGTCAGCTGCATTAGCTTTCCGCTATGTGCAGCTGACTTTTTTTATAAAAAATGACAGGTCACCTTAATTTTTCGCCTCTATAATTCTTATAATATATAAAGCACGCCGCAAACGGGCATGTACAATACGAAAATAACAAAGTATAAACAACTAAAAAACAAGAATTATGAAGCGAGTATTCAATCTTTTGGTAGTAGACGAGAGTGGAAGCATGGAGATTATCCGCAAGCAGGCATTGGTGGGTATCAACGAAACCCTTGAGACAATCCGCAAGATACACAAGGCGCATAGCGAACTTGAGCAGCGCGTGACGCTCATCACCTTCGACAGCACGCACAAAAAACTGTTTTATGACAACGTGCTGGCTGACGATGCGCGCAATCTCAGCATGCGCGATTATCGTCCGTGCGGTGGTACGCCGCTCTACGATGCCATCGGTATGGGCATCGCGAAAATCAACGCGCAGGCTGCTGAGGGCGACAACGTGCTCGTAACTATCGTCACCGACGGCGAGGAGAACTGCAGCGAGGAGTACAGCTTGCGTATGATAAAGAACCTCATCGAGAAGCTGAAGAAGCAGGGATGGACGTTCACATTCATCGGCACAGACAACCTCGACGTGGAGGCAATGGCGGTTGATATGGGCATTGACAATCACCTCACTTTCCAGGAGGATGAGGAAGGTACGAAGAAGATGTTTGCCCGCGAAAACTTCTCGCGCGTACGTTATAGCGCTTGTCTGGCGAAGGGAGTGGAAATGCCGGAAGGCGGCTACTTTGATAAGAAAAAGAAGTAACGAGAGCTATGCCAATTGAGAGTTGAGAGTCATCTCAGTTGAGAGTTGAGAATTGAGAGTTGAAAGTTGAAAGTTATGATTACCTATGTTATATCTCATACAAAAGAGTTAACTGCAAAACATATCATAACTCTCAACTTTCAACTTTCAACTCTCAATTCTCAACTACTCCAGCACTTTCCAGAAGCTCTTAGGCAACCAGATGTTCTTCACATAGCTCGCTAACTCGAATAGCGGCGCGATATCCTCAGGCTCGAAGCCCGCGATGCCGCAGCCGATAGGCGTCACGAAGAACGTCAGTTCCGGGTGCTTCTTGGCATAAGCGATGAAGTCGTTCACGTACGGACGTATCGTCTTTGTGCCGCCCTGCATCGTAGGTATGGCATAACTCCTGCCCTGCATACCCACACCATTGCCCATCACGGCTCCGAAGCGCAGACGCGCAATGCGAGCAGCGCCACCGCCGTGCATTCCAGCGAGATTGCTGCCAAAAACAAACACTTGGTTTTCCTGCAAATCGTCAATCCATGAAGGAGTGACGCGTCCTGTATAATTTTCTTTCATATCCCTAAATATATAGTTGCTGAATGCGGATGCGGACGTCGGGGCAACGCTGTAAGATGCCTTGATTTCCCTCTGTAAACCATATTCGTTTGTCACGAAATAGCGCTTGAAGTATGGCACCACCACGTCGTGCATCATGCGATTGTATCGCTCCGTTACGGCAGGCTGACTGATGCCGAGTTGTGCTGCAATCTCCTTGCCCTTAAATCCCTCTACGAAAAGCATTTGCAGGATTATAGAGTTGCGACTGTCGCGTCCGTAGTAAGTGTGGCATATCTCGTCGATGGTGTTGCGGAACTCTTCTGCGAACTCGTCGTCGTGCACGTCGAATCTGAGGTGAGAGTTTCCCATACGCTCCTCCAGACTTTCTTTCTGCTGTTCCTTCTTCAGCCCCTTCAGCTTGTCGAGCACCAAGAAGCGAAACCCGTTCACCATCCAGGTCTTTAGCGACATCGTAGGCTTGCGGTCCTCCAGTTGGCGGAAGTCGTGCTTGATAAGCGCAAGGTAATACTCATGGGCGAGCGAGTAAAAGTCCATGCCCGGCTTGTACTGCAAGTTGTAGCAGCGGTCGTATATGCAGTATGCCACGCGGCAGTATCCGTAGAAGTATTCCTTCACAATATGCTCGTCGGCGTTGCGAAAACCCTCTAATATCTCGTCGTCCGTGAGCTGCGCAACGTTCTTTTCTTCTTTTTTCATAGCCGTTTTTTGTTTCTTGTTAGGTTTTTATAGCGTAAAGTTACGAACAATAAACAGTTGAAGCAAGTTTTTTAGCGATGTTTTTCCTGCTTAACAAGTGTTTTTGGAATTAAAAACATCAAATTATATTCACAAATACTCACAGATTGCGTTCGCGTCTGATCGGGTGGCGAACGCAAAAAAGGGGCACGCACCCTTCTTTTCCCTCGTTCACCCCATCTCTTTTCTTCTTCATACTCCCTACTTCTGTCATCCGCATCGACCGACGCGGATGCTCGTATCGACCGACGCAGATGCTCGTAACGGTCGACGCAGATGCTCGTATCGACCGACGCA
>ENA-UEPI01000594-UEPI01000594.1-human-gut-metagenome-genome-assembly--contig:-NODE-594-length-25284-cov-4.814456_pt1 | contig 25284 bp, 19 predicted proteins | sample MGYA00242899_ERZ507914 | MGnify/ENA primary metagenome ERZ507914 (study PRJEB26167, sample SAMN06115442) | human gut metagenome | host: Homo sapiens | place: China:Chongqing | collected 2015-07-28...
AATGCAATACTAGGGAATCACTTGTTAGTCCGATTGAGTCTCTGGGCTGCGTCATCAGACTGTCGATGACATCTGCCTGAACATGTAATAAAGGCAGGAACAGAAATAAAATAAATATACGTAACTTCAAAACTCTTCTCTCTATTTTAGTTTACAGAGCAACAAATATACAACATCTATGTTTGGGCTTACTTGGAGTGAAGGGTAGATTTATTATTGTTTAACACAAAAAGAGGGATAAAGAATTATTTAACTCAAGAATATAAAAGTCCGGGGAACTTATACTTCGGACTTTTAATCTGTATCTATTTTGTTTATGCCATAGAAGCTACCTTTCGTGTAGCCATGAATAATAGTACAACAGCTGCGATAATAATTGACTTCGGATCAAGGCTTGAAGTGCCATGATTAATCATACCGATAAATACTTCTCTTATGGTTCCCCAAGTTGCTTCCAATCCACCTAACCATACAAAAAGTGCGGCCGCCACAGTCATCACGAAAGCGCTCCAGATACGAGCCAGGCGATTACTACGATCGGGTAAGTGGTGCATGACACGGCGACTGAATCCGTTATCTGCTATTTCCTGCTTGTTTTCTGCGAAGAAATCGCGCAAGAGCTTATCATTGTCTATTTCTGTCATAACCGTTTTGTTTTAAATACGTTGCTAATTTTTCTTTCCCGCGTGACAGATGGCTTTTCACTGTCCCTGACGGTACTCCTACAATCCCTGCAATTTTGTCGATACTAATGTCCTCCATGTAGAACAACGTGATGCAGGTTCTTTCCACTTCTTTAAGCATTTTGAGCGACTGGTAGACATCCATTTTTTGCCCGATATTCTCCTGTTCGGTGCTGTTGATGGCGTCTATTTCTCTTGTATCCAAGTCGGCTGTCTCTTTCCGGCTGCGAATATAATCATAAAAAACATTATAAGCAATACGATACAGCCACGTAGAGAAACTTGACAAGTTCCGGAAAGAGGCAATGTTCGTATATGCTTTGATAAATGTATCTTGCGCAAGGTCGTCACTCAATTCGCTGTCGCCGCAAGTCAGGTTCAGGAAGAATCGTCGGATGGGCGACTGATACTCCTTCACCAACTGGTCAAAGGCCCTGGTGTTCTTGAACACCACGACCTGTGCGACTAACGATATATCATTGAGTTGGCTCATTTATTCTCGTCGTTCTTTTCTTCGTTTACTCCTTTGTCTTTCTCTTCGGATTCAGAAGGGATGATTTCGAAACTATCGGTTCTAACGTTATTCGGGTTCTTTTTTTCATCCTTATTACCCGTATACATCCGGGTAGCATTTGCGTCTTGAGTCTGTTGTTTACTACCGATAATCCATTGTCCGATACCCATGAATGTAACGAGTAAGCCGATAGCTCCAATTCCGAATTCGCCGGTGATTGCCCAGAGGAAGATGAAAAGACCGATACCCGTAAAGGTGTTCTTGATGCCTTGTGAACGCGAATCGACTGTTTTGTTTTCGCGGATAAACTCTGCCGGAAGCGGTTGGCCGGCAGCAAGTGCCTGTTCGGCAAGGCGATAACGTGCTTTCCGGTTTTTATAACGGAAGAAGAAGATTACAAATAGAATGAATACCGGAAATCCGAATACAGCAATGATTGCAATGATTGCTACCAGAATACCTCCGCCGGCACTAACATTGTGGAAGGGGAAATCGCTGTCATCCGAATCGAATGTGAAGCTGGCTTTGCCATGAGTGGTGCTAACATTACTTGAGTTTGCATTTACGTCTGCAGAATCAGCATCTGCTGTGTCTACACCAATCACTGTGACAGCAGTATTGTTCGTATTTGCTTTATTGTCTTTGGTCACAGTTACTTTTACTTTCCCGATGGAATCACGAACAACGGTGGTCTGGGCAACAGCCAGTGTGCAAGTGGTCAGTACAACCATCAATGCTAATAGAAAATTTTTCATATCAATAGTTTTTTAATTTATTTCTTTATCTGTTAGACGTAGTTAATATCATAGAAAGTTGCAAAGAGACGAAATATTTTTGATATTTGCGGAAATTAATAAACGAAAGATGGAATTACCTGCTTCTTTTATAGACTACACCCGCGCTCTATTGGGCGATGAAGAATACGACAAACTGGCTGTTGCCCTCCAACAGGAACCACCGGTTAGCATCCGGTTGAATCAATTGAAAATCAATCATTCTTATCGGATAAAGTACCTTGGTCTTCCGAAGGATTCTATTTGGAGGAGCGTCTCACTTTCACGTTCGATCCCTTATTCCATGCAGGCTGTTATTATGTTCAGGAAGCTTCTTCCATGTTTGTGGAGCAGGTACTCCGGCAATATATCACGGGACCGGTGAAGATGTTGGATCTTTGTGCGGCTCCCGGTGGAAAATCGACTCATGCCCGTAGTGTACTTCCCGAAGGGAGCCTGTTGGTAGCCAATGAGGTAATCCGGAATCGTTCGCAGATTCTTGCTGAAAACCTGACGAAGTGGGGACATCCGGATGTGGTAGTGACCAATAATGATCCGGCAGATTTTTCGGCTTTACTCTCTTTCTTTGATGTGATTCTTACAGATGTTCCCTGTTCCGGTGAAGGTATGTTCCGTAAAGACCCGGTAGCTGTGGAAGAGTGGAGCCCCGCGAATGTGGAAATCTGTTGGCAGCGCCAGCGACGGATTATTGCAGATATCTGGGATGCGTTGAAGCCCGGAGGTATTCTTATATATAGTACGTGTACATTTAATACAAAAGAGGATGAAGAGAATGCACGTTGGATTCAACAAGAGTATGGGGGCGAACCATTAACTGTGCAGGTGCAGGAGAATTGGAATATAACAGGAGATCTTTTGTCAGATAAAGGGGATCATTCTAAATCTTCTATTCCCGTCTATCATTTTTTCCCTCATAAGACGAAAGGTGAAGGCTTTTTTCTGGTGGCTTTTCGTAAGCCGGAGACGGAAGAAGAGATCCCAGTATCTTCTTCCGCCAAAGAGAAAGCTTTCAAGAAGAAGGATAAGAAAGGAACAGCAGCATCTTCTCCTGTATCGAAAGAATATCTGAATATGGCTAAAAGTTGGTTGAATGATGAAAATTCGGACAAGTATATTTTATTGGCGGAAGGAACAAATATCCGAGCTTTCTCACAGTACTATACTAATGAATTGGCGACGATGAAGCAAAGCCTGAAAATTGTGTCGGCAGGGATTGAGATAGGCGAGGTGAAAGGAAAGGATTTGATCCCTAACCATGCGTTGGCAATGTGTACCTCACTTTTATGCCGGGAAGCATTCGCTACGGAAGAAATAAGTTATGAACAGGCCATCACATATTTACGAAAAGAGGCCATTACCTTACCGGTAACAGCCCCTCGTGGATATGTTTTGCTTACTTATCGGCATATTCCTCTCGGATTTGTGAAGAACATCGGCAATCGTGCCAATAATCTTTATCCGCAAGAATGGCGCATCCGTAGTGGATACTTACCGGAAAATATACGCATCTTATCAGAATACGTTACTGATTAAGGCAGTATTCCCGCAGGTATTTCCTGTTGGGAAAGACTAAAGCTAAGCTGTCTGCCTTTTCCGATTTCTGTGCCTTCAGCTATTTCTTCCAGCGTGTAGGAAGGAGGAGGTGCAGGTGATGTCCGCGTTTCTCCAATAGGCGGAGTGTTCCAGTTCAGATTTAGGCTTTTATCCAACCGATGAAATAAGTACGAGTTTCCCCATATTATGAATTTATGATCGGAAACAGGTGTTGCCATATCTTCCGAAAAAGTGAGGGTTAGTGTCATTTTCTTATCGTCTCCTTCTTCTTTTTCCAGTTTGTAACTTCCTTGGGTTATTAATTCAAGTCCGGATGAAAAGGCGGTCTGTTCTCCTTGTTTGAAAAAATAAGCATCCCGTGCGTGGTTGTTAATCAGAAAAATGTCGGAAATACCGGGTAGAAGATTCGCATCTCCGTTGGGTAAGTTAGACAAGTAGCTGCGTAGCAACTCCATATTTTCGTAATTATCGACCACCTTGATTGGTAAAGTGCAGGTTTCTTGTGTGGCGTTGTCTGTTACTGTCAGATAAGTCGTTCCGGTGAGGATACCGGTTACATAAATCATATGTCCGGCAGGTACTCCACTCCAGCCAGTTTCAGTTCCGGCACTTGCGATGCGTGTGTCTTTCACTGCAAGTGAGTAGTCACCATTTCCGCTTTCCAGGCCGAGGTAACGTCTGCCACCCATAGGTACTTCGTATTCACTGTTGTAAAAACGCAGTGGATTGTCGTCATCATCTTTACAGCCACTTAGTAGCGTAAGGATGCAGCATAACATGAATAAATAGAAATGTTTAGGTCTCATAATTCAGATTTTATGTTCGTTGCAAATGTAATGTATTGTTTTGAAATATCCAGTCGGAATTTGAAGAAAAAGAGAGGAGATATATTTAGGCACGAATTACACGGATTAACACTGTTGCTTTATAGTTATGACAATACTAAAGACCGTGAATTCTGTGTAATCCGTGCCTAATTTATTATATAAACATACTTATATAACTTAAAAATAGAAATTAGTATGTTCAGCGTAACCCATACCTAAAGGGTTTTATGTACTATTTATAGCTTGCTTTTGTAAATCCGTGCCATTGCCTTTTGGTACTGATTTTCCAATTGCAGATAATTTTGATGACTTTGATAGATCACCGATACTTCAACGAAGTACTCGATCATACTAATTTGTCCACCTGTCAAAGCTTGTTTCAGCAATGCCAAATCTTGTTGAGACTGGAAAGTCTTGCTATATTCTTCCATTGAAGCATGCAGCGTTTTCGCTTCCCGGTAAAGTTGTGCCAATTCAGATTCCACTTGCAGTGTAGCATTATCCTTTTGCAAGTCGATGTTGAGTGCCTGCGCTTTAGCAATTTTCACCTTATTCCGATTTTCGAAAAGCGGGAAGGAAAAGCCCACCACTACACCGTTGAAAGGCACACCAGTCTCTGTATTCCGACGGTAGCCGAGTTCCAGCTTCGGCAGCCACTGGGATTTATTGACAGCAATCTGTTTACGGGCAACGAGAGCCTCGTTGCCTAGTGCCATTAAGGTACGGTCTGTAGCCATGACTTCTGATTTCAACATTTGGTAATCGCTTGGGAACGGTATAGCCGGATATTGATTTTCTTCGAAAACCACCGGAATATTACCATTCAGCGTATTCAGTTCCTGCTGCTTATTGCGAAGTGCCGTTTCGTTCAGAGACGCTTCCGTTTTGACATTCAACAGTTCCAAGTTGATTTTATTGGTTTCGAGAGCATTTGCATCCCCTGTTTGGAGACGTTTGGCGTACATTTTAGCAAGTTCTTCCGCATTGCGGAGACGTTCCTCCAAAATATGCTTTTGCTGACGAAGCATGATAATGTCCAGGCAAAGTTCTTTTGCCTGTAACAGTTTCTCCTGACGAAAAACATCCGACTGACTGTCAAGAGTTCCGGCTTTCAGACGGTTTAACTTGTTACGTGTGGCGTATAAACTAGGGAAATCAAAGCTTTGTGAAACAACCAGCTCACCGATTGTTTCGCTTTTATCTTTTGCTCCCCATAGATGCGCGTAAGAGAGAGTAGGGTCAGGCAAGTTATTATCCGTTTTGGCTTCCAGCTTCTGCGAGGTAATCAGTTGCTCGTTTGCCTGCAACTCCTTATTGTTCGTTTCGATATTCTTCAATACCTGTTCAATTCCGTTTTGGGCTTGCACTTCACCTATGGTTAAGAAAAGAAGTGCAGCGCTTATGGTCATGATTTGTTTCATTTCTAATTTCTTTATTTATTACAAGCTATTGTTGATAGATACTTTATGATAAGGCATCTATTTGTTTGACACCGAGGAACGACCCGTTCCTCACCGAGAAACACTTGTTTCCTCACCGGGGAACGATGGTTTTCTCACCGAGGAAAAATATCCCTCTCTACAGGCTTTTCTGGGCCTCTTTCCGATGCATCATCAGATAAACAATCGGAACGATAAAACCGTTCAAAAAAGTAGACGTTAATAATCCTCCTAGAATCACTTTAGCCATCGGACTCTGGATTTCGTTACCGGGCAAATCACCGGCAAGTGCCAATGGAATCAGTGCCAGTGCAGAAGACAATGCCGTCATCAAAATCGGATTCAGACGGTCGAGAGAGCCTTGAATTACACTGTCATATACATTCAAACCTTCTTCCTTTTGCAAATGATTGTAGTGGCTGATGAGCAACATACCGTTACGGGTCGCAATACCGAATAAGGAAATGAAACCGATGATAGCCGGAATGCTGACTTCCCCTGTTGTAATCACCAAGGCAAAGACACCACCGATCAATGCCAGCGGAAGATTCAGCAAAATAACCCCGGATTCTTTCACGCTGCGGAACTCATTATACAACAACAGGAAGATAACCACTATACTGATAAATGAAGTTAACGCCAACGTCCGGCTGGCAGCCTGCTCGCTTTCAAACTGTCCGCCATACTCGATATGATAACCTTCGGGTAATTGTACCGATGTGTCGATGCGTTTCTGAATATCATTCACGACACTGCGCAAATCACGATCGGCCACATTGGCGGAAATGACAATTTTACGTTTCACATTCTCGCGGTTGATCGTATTCGGACCCATGGCCGATACCACTTCCGCTACATAGCTCAAAGGAACTTTTCGGCCGTCGTTCGTGTCTACCATCAGGTTACGGATTTTCTCCATCTCATCCCGGGCATCATCCTTCACTTTTACGATCAGGTCAAAACTCTTCCCCTGTTCATACACTTGTGAGATCACTTTTCCAGCCAAAGCCACATTCACATATTCTGAAAATTCCGGCAAAGTAATACCGAACTTAGCCAGCATTTCCCGTTTAGGCTGTATTTTCAGCTGCGGACGTTCAATCTGTTGTTCCACGTTCAGGTCGGCAACACCGGGAATGTCACTGATCGCTCCTTTGATTTGATTACCGAGTGAAAACATCTTATTCAGATCGTCACCGAATAACTTGATAGCGATATTCGCTTTCGTACCCGATAGCATTGCGTCGATACGGTGGCTGATCGGTTGTCCGATTTCTATGTTTGCTCCGGTGATCGTACCTAATTTTTCACGTACATCAGCTACCAGTTCACTGCGCGAGCGGTCTTTCAATTCGAACGGAGCTTCTATTTCAGAAACATTGACTCCTAACGCATGTTCATCCAATTCGGCACGTCCCGTTTTCCGGGCTACCGTTTGTATTTCGGGAATTGTCATCAATAACTCTTCGGCACGATGTCCCATTTTGTTGCTTTCTTCCAGCGAAATACCTGGCAGAGAACTGATATTGATAGTAAACGATCCTTCATTGAACGAAGGAAGGAAGCTGCGTCCAAGTGTGAAAAACACTCCGAGGGCAACTACAAAAAGTCCGATTGTACTTCCGAGAGTCACACGTTTATGTGCCAGTACCCAAGTCAGTGCTTTTTCATAAATCCCTTTCATCCAGCGGGCAACAGGAGCTTCTTTCAGTTCCTTGTTCGTCTTATTACTTCCTAATAGATAAGAGCAGAGCACCGGAGTCAGTGTCAGGGCAACTATTGTAGACGCAAACAGGGCCACGATAAAAGCAACACCTAGTGGAACCAACATTCTGCCTTCCATGCCGCTCAAGAAAAATAACGGAACAAAGCTGACTACGATAATCAACGTTGAATTAAGGATAGGCATGCGCACCTCTTTCGACGCATTGAATACCACTTCGAGCGTACTTAGTCTTTCTGCTTCCACTTTCAGGCGGTTCTCCCGCAGTCGTTTATATACGTTTTCCACATCGACAATGGCGTCGTCTACCAATGAGCCGATAGCTATCGCCATACCTCCAAGACTCATGGTGTTGATTGTCAGCCCCATGTAGTGTAAAGTCAGGATCGAAACGAGCAGGGAAAGAGGCAGTGTCACCAATGAGATCAGCGTAGTACGTACATTTGCCAGGAACAGGAAAAGCACGATGACAACGAAAATACCTCCTTCAAAGAGTGATTTCTTCACATTGCCGATGGAGCTTTCGATGAAGCGGCTTTGACGGAATATGTCCGTTGAAACTTTTACGTCCGGCGGCAGATTTTTCTGGAGGTCTTTCAGAGATGCTTCCAGTTTGTCCGTCAGTTCCAGTGTGCTGGTAGCCGGTTGCTTGGTAACAGTCATCAGGACGGCAGATTTGCCGCGTTCTGAAGCAGTACCCAGTTTCGGAGCCTTCGGGCCGATGGTTACGTTTGCAATATCTTCCAGCGTGACAGGGAAGTTATTCACTGTCTTTACTACCGCTTTGCCAAGTTGCTCTGTTTTCGAAGTGGAGAGTACACCACGTACAATATATTCATTTCCGAATTCATAGAGCACACCTCCATTGGCATTTAGGTTCATATCCTGTGTTACAGCCATCACTTCTCCCATCGAGATGCCGTAATGACGCATCCGTTCGGGATCTAGCTGAATCTGATATTCTTTGATATCTCCTCCGAGCACAGCCACTTGTGCCACTCCTCCGGTAGACAGCAGGCGTGGACGGATGGTCCAGTCCGCAATCGTGCGAAGATCGAGCATGGAAGTGGAGTCGGCTGTCAGACCGACGATGAGCATTTCGCCCAAGATAGAAGATTGTGGGCCAAGAGTCGGTTTGCCGACATTGACCGGCAGTGATTCACTGACCACCGCTAATTTCTCACTAACAATCTGACGAGCGAGATAAATATCCGTTCCCCAATCAAATTCTACCCAAACAACGGAAAATCCGTTAGTAGAGGAAGAGCGGACACGGCGCACACCCGTAGCTCCGTTTACGGCAGTTTCAACAGGAAAAGTAACGAGCTGTTCAACTTCTTCCGCAGCCATACCGTTCGCCTCGGTCATGATTACTACCGTAGGTGCATTTAGGTCGGGGAATACGTCTACTTCCGTGTGCATGGCGGTGTACGTTCCCGCAATAAGCAGGAGGATGGCCGCACAAACTACAACCAACCGGTTGTGTAGGGAGTAATGTATAATTTTATTAAGCATGATATTTCATTAATTGAGAGTTATAAATAACTTGATAGATGCGCCGCACAAAAAAAACGGTTGCGACGCCTAGTCTCTTTAGTGTTCGTGGCTGTGTGCCGGGATTGCATTGCTTGCGCTTGCCAGTCGAACCTGATAAGCACCCTCGGTCACTACACGGTCGCCAGCCTTTACACCAGTTAGGATTTGAACGCTTTTGCCGTTGTCGGCTCCTATCGTTACTTCCTGTTTTTTATAACCCTCTTCGTCCAGTTGCAGATATATGAAGAATATGCCTTGTTCCTCTGTCAGCGCGGTGCGCGGAAGAGAAATCACGTTTTCCATTACTGAAGAAAGCAGGAATACCTCCACAAATGAGCCGGGAATCACTTCCCCTTTGTTGTCGAACTCAAAAGTGACAGGCACATAAAAAGAATTGTCTCCGGCAGCTTTTCCGAAAGAGAGAAGTTTACCGTTCAATGCTTTCAACTCGTACACCTGATTATTATAAGGAGTCTGGAAATTGGCGGAACTGATGGTGCGGAGATACGGGTAATACTTTTCCGACACTTCGGCACGGAGGAAAAGACGACGGTTCTGCGTCACGCTTACCAGCGGTTGTCCGATTGTCACATAGTCACCTTCTTTCACGAGAATACTTTTCACATATCCGGCAATAGGAGCCGTAATGCTTTGGCCGATAGCCGAATGATTCTTGGAAAGAGCTTCGTAACTAAGACGGGCGTTTTCGTAACTTTGCTCCGCTTGTGCAAAATCCTTGTCGGATACGATTTTGTTTTTAACAAGCTCCTTCATACGTTCGTATTCCTTCTTGGATACCTCGTAGGCAATGCGGGCACGTTGCACCGGATCACCATCGGCGATATTCTTTGAAGAAATAGTGACTAGCGGAGTGCCGCTGCCGACGCTCATACCTTCCGTTACTTTTCCACGGAAAGATACCACGCCGGCTACTGTAGCTACGGCAACCGATTCATCCCCTTGAGCAGCCAGCACTTGTCCGCTGGTTTTAATCACTTGCTGGAAAGGTGCAGGTTCAATAACGCTCACCTTTACACCGGCTGCTTCAGCTTTCGCTTTCGGAAGAATGATTTCATCACTGTGGGCTTCGGCAGCTTCGTTGTATTCATCGGCTGCTTCATGATTGTGTTCTCCGCTACATTCGCCTTCATGGGAATGATCGGGTCCTTCTGCCTCGTGATTATGTCCTTCCGCGGCATGATCGTGTTCATCGTGTGTGTGTGTGACGGTACTATTATTACAGGATCCCAGCACGAATAAGCCCAGGATTCCCACGAAAATAAGTTTTTTCATAATGATATTTTCCTACTAAATTTTACTGTTTTCTTTTTACGCTACAAAGATAAGGTAGCGCAGATGCAACTGATTTGCATTTACGCTTTTACGCAAAAACAGAGTAGGGAGGGGCACGAAGAGAAGTGGTACGATGAGTATCCGTACCATGCAGAGAGTCTCGGTAAACGTAATAGTTTTTAATCCGTTTCTCTTGCGGTCGTAATAAATGCTCGATGATTACATCCGTGAATAAGGTAGCGATGAATACGTAATCCGGTCCGCTATCCGTATGTATGGATGGAGTGGGAGAGTAGAAACGAGTCATACATTCGCTGCTGCAACATGAGTCGTTTCCCGGGTGATGATGATGCGTGGGACATTGCTGTTCTACAGGCAAGTCCTGCTTCATGCAAATCATTCCGTTGGGGTGATGATGATGGGGAATAACCGCTGCCACCAACATAATAATGTTGATAAAAAACAGCAGAGTTACTATAATTCGTTTCTTCCCTTTCATCCTTTCTTTTAGAGGTTATCCGCTTTTCAGAGCTTCAAAGTGCAAATATACAAATACTTTTATTTCGCCTGTAGCCGATACCCTCTTTTTATTATTTATTATTTCTTTTCCAGTTCTTGCAACGAATCCATTTTCTTCTTTTCGAGGAACTCATAGATACCGCAAAGATGTTCCGTCACCTTTTGATTACCGAACTCATACACCTTGGTAACCAGCCCGTCAAGGAAGTCACGGTCGTGTGAAACGACGATCAGCGTACCATCAAAATCCAGCAATGCCTGTTTTAGAATATCTTTCGTTTTCATGTCCAGATGATTCGTCGGCTCATCTAAAATCAGGAGGTTGACAGGTTCCAGCAATAATTTAATCATAGCCAGACGGGTACGCTCTCCACCCGAAAGCACTTTGACCTTTTTCATCGATTCCTCGGGACCGCCAAACATAAACGCTCCCAGCAAATCACGAATCTTGTTCCGGATATCCCCTTTGGCTACATCGTCAATCGTTTGGAAAACCGTTAGGTTTTCATCCATCAGCGAAGCCTGATTTTGAGCGAAATATCCAATTTGCACATTATGTCCGAGAGTCAATGTACCGTCATGCTCAATCTCCTTCATGATACACTTCACGAGCGTAGACTTACCCTCACCGTTCTTACCAACGAAAGCTACCTTATCACCACGCTCAATCGTCAGATTAGCATTGCGGAATACCACTTTGTCTCCGTATGTCTTTCCAACACCCTCCATGATGACCGGGTAACTGCCCGAACGGGGTGAAGGCGGGAATTTCAGTCGCAATGCAGAAGTATCCTCCTCGTCCACTTCGAGCAATTCCAGCTTCTCCAGCATTTTGACACGGCTCTGCACCTGCAACGTCTTTGAATAAGTCCCCTTGAACCGTTCGATAAACTCCTTCGTTTCAGCAATAAACTTCTGCTGCTCGTCATAAGCCTTCTGTTGCTGTTCGCGGCGGTCCTTGCGCAGCTGCAAATATTGCGAGTAATTTACCTTGTAATCATAGATACGTCCCATCGTCACTTCGATGGTGCGTGTTGTAATATTATCCACGAATTTACGGTCGTGACTAATTACAATGACCGCTTTTCCATTATTAATAAGAAAATCCTCCAGCCATTGAATAGATTCGATATCCAGATGATTCGTCGGCTCATCGAGCAAGAGCACATCCGGTTTCTGCAACAGCAATTTGGCGAGTTCGATACGCATTCGCCATCCACCGCTGAAATCACTCGTCTGGCGTTGGAAATCTCCTCGGGTGAATCCTAATCCAAGCAATGCCTTTTCCACATCCTCTTCATAATTAGTAGCATCGATTGAATAAAACTTCTCGCTCAAGCTGGACACTTCCTCGATCAGCGCCATGTAACTGTCGCTCTCGTAGTCCGTCCGTGTTTCAAGCTCCTTGTTCAACTTTTCGATCTGCGCTTCCATCTCATGAAGATGTGAAAAAGCCTGTGCCGTTTCGCCAAACACTGTTCTTCCGTCTTCCGTCATCAGATGTTGAGGCAGGTATGCTACTACGCAATCTTTGGGTGCGGAAACTTTTCCACGTGTCGGTTGCCGTGCGCCTGCCAAAATCTTTAGCAGCGTACTTTTTCCAGCCCCGTTTTTGCCCATCAGAGCGATGCGGTCTTTTTCATTAATTACGAAAGAAATATCACTAAATAAAGCAGTGCCGCCAAACTCTACGGCTAGTCCGTCAACAGAAATCATACTATTCTTTTAAATTGAGGCGCAAAGATAGCGAAATATATGAATATTTTTTATACCTTGCGGGCTGAAAAGGAAGATAGCTCTAAAAAAACAGATAAAAAAAACAATATATAAGCGATATGGAAAGCGAACAAATGAATGAATTCAGACCTTTAATTTTGGTAGCTGAAGACGATGACAGCAACTTTAAATTAATCAAGGCTATCATAGGCAAAAAGTGTGATATCGAGTGGGCTAAAAATGGCCAGGAAATGGTGGAGTTGTTTCAGCAACACCAGCAAAGAGCCAAAGCAATGCTGATGGATATTAAGATGCCGGTGATGAACGGATTGGAAGCAACGAAGATAATTCGTGAATCTAACACAGAAATTCCTATTATCATGCAGACGGCTTATGCTTTTAGCTCGGATAAGGAAAATGCAATGAATGCAGGAGCAACTGAAGTATTGGTGAAACCTATCACCTTGGGTATTCTCCGCACTACGTTGAGTAAATATTTACCCGATTTGCAGTGGTAAGATTGATTCTTACGAGATTTTTTTTAGTTTATTAAAAAAGTGCTTAAGCGTTAAAAACGTAAAAGCATGGAAAAGAAGTATGATTGGGTAGAAAAATGGTATTACTCTAACTTCATCTAATGCATTTGGATAAAATAAAATAGGCGAACCTCACGGTTGGCCTATTTTTGTTCGTCTCTGTTAATTTGTTAGAGTACAGAAACGACTCTATGTAAAGTCTCTCCTTTGAGAGATTTTAAGTTCATTATTTGTTTCCGCCAGCCCACCATACGGCCTCGCTATATACGTACTGTCCATCACCGAAAGCAGCTTTCACTTCAGGATTTGCCAATACATCGTCTGCTCCATAACCGAAGCGCAATGGGAATTTACTGCTGTTCTGCGGGTTTTTCAGTACAATGAAGTTTTCTCCTGCACCTTTCAGACGGCGGTAGTCATTATAGGCTTCCAGTGATTCGCCGGATGCGCCGAAGAAAGCAAGATACTTCTGTATCATTGTCTCTTGCAGAGGGTTGGCATCGAATAACGGTTCCACTTCATCCGTGAAATAGGCTTCTGCCACATCTGCACCCAAATCGCTGTCACCATCATATATCCAAGTGTCTGCAGCATCTATAATTGAATTTCCCAGATTCTCGAATCCGGCAGTGACTGCATCTTTCAAAGCAGTCTTAGCTTCGCCCAGTCTGCCTCCCAAACGGCACAATGCTTCTGCTTCAAGGAATTTCACTTCGTGATAGCTGATTAAAAGAGTAGGAGCCGACATAGCCCATGATATCATCGACATACCATAATTATTCTGCAACTCTTGCGGAGTTCCGTTAGGAGCCGCTTTGATGCCTGCGATGTCCGTAGCTTGCGTAGCTCCGTATCCATAAGTGATATATCCGGTAGGATCAGGTTCCAGGAACGCTTGCGGTGCTCTGGGGTCATTGCGCTCAACGAACTTTTCAATCAGACTTGCACTAGCTGCTAAACTGTTGCGGCTGTAGCTGAAGGACCAAAGCGGATTCAATTGCGAATCAGCATCGTAAACGGCCAACTTACATTCTTCACTTGCGTTGGCAAATGATTTGCTCACATAAGTAAGAATATTCTGAAGATCTGTAGTCTTGTTGGCACTTTTATTGAGCAGACGCATTGTATAACGTGCTTTTAACGCATAGGCCGTTTTAAGCCACATACTTGCCTGTGTACTGGTGTTTGAACCATAGATCAAGTCTTTAGAACCGACTGCACCGGATAAGCCCGTATCTTTGGCAGTACCGTTATTCAGTAGAGTGATGGCATCATCCAGGTTCTGCATTACTTCCTGATAGATACTTTCCTGTGTATCCATTTTAGGTTGCATATACATCGGTGTACCGTCCGGATTGAGGATACCTGTCTGGCTATACGGTGTGTTTCCAAACACATCGGCTGCCACAGCTCCATTGTAGGCGAGCAGGATTTTAGCAATCGCTTCCGTCACTACGTTTCCTTTTTCCGAAGGATCTTCTTCGCATTTCTTGATAACGATTTTAGCATTCTTGATATTTGAGTACACGTTGATCCATGCATTGTTGTAGGTAGTAGCCGTTGTGGGCTCTCCGCTGCGTACTTCCGCGCGGTAAAGCTGGTTGGATATACCCGTTTCATGTTCTATGTAAACAGAAGAATAGAGCGAGAAATCCCCTCCTACAGTGCTGAATGCAGTACTTACGCCTAAGTCCGTAATTAAGAACTTAGCGGGCGCATCCAACGGATTGTTAGGGTTTTCATTGATTTTATCCATTGCATCTTCCGTACAAGCAGAAGCAATGGCAGCAGTTAAGAAAGAAACTGCCAGCAATTTTCCTATTGATTTATATTTTTTCATTGTCTTGCAGATTAAAATTTAATGTTGAAACCAAGGCCGGGCCACCGGCATCACGAAACGCAAAAAGCCGCGTTCCTGCCCGGCTCTCGGATCAACCCACAAACAGGGGCTTCCGGATCGAGGTCAGGCAATTGTGCCCAGATCAGAATGTTTCTGGCAAATGCGTTTACAGAAAGTTCAATCGAACGTTTTTGAAGAATTTTGTAGTTGACAGCCACTTCACGCAGTTTGATGAAAGAGTTGTCATATACAGAAGATTCGTCGATGTCGTTCAAACGGCTGTAATATACCTGTTGTGCGTTTGCACCTGTGATGGCGATATCGTTTTTAGTTCCATCAGTTTTGTAGCCGTCAAAGATGATAGTACCATCACGGTTTTCCGTTCTCTTGCTGACACCATAGTAGTCTGCCAGTCCGGTTGTCCTACTATACATCTGACCACCCTGTTTCCAATCGAGCACTGCGCTGATTGTACACTTCCATAAGCGTAATGTGGTGTTGAAGCCCATCAGGAAGTCCGGAGAAACCTTACCGATAACCTGTGCTTCACCAGCGATAGGTAAACCGTTTTCGTCTACCAGACGATTACCATTCGCATCTCTCTTGAAGCCTACACCGTAGATGACAGGGAATTTCTCACCTGCTGAAGCGCGTACCTGCGGAGTAACGTATCCTCCCAGAGAGATATTCTCCACACCCGGTGCCAGTTCATCTACGTAGTTGTCGATCTTCGTCCAGTTGAATGCAAAATCCCAGTTGATATTCTTCGTCCGGATTGGATTGAAGCCAAGAGTGAATTCATGCGTGTTGGTATGAATCTTACCACCGTTGGTGAGCAGTTTGCTAGCACCGGTAGAAGAAGCCAAAGGCACTTCAAAAATCTGGTCTTTAACGTTCTGGCGTGAGTACGTATAACTGAATGTGATTAAGTTATCGAGGAAGTTCACGTCAGCGCCCACTTCATACGAACGTGTATTCTGCGGTTTCAGTTTCGGGTCGAAAATCGTGTAGTACGGAGTATAGGCGGTAGTACCTTTCATCGGGTACATGATTGGAGTCAACGTATAGAATCCACCTCCATACGTAGGAGTAGAGTAGTAGTTTTCAAGGAAATCCCCTGCTTGTCCTACTTCCGCATACGATACTCTCAATTTGGCGTGATTAACTATATTGTTTTTCAATGCATCTAATTCCGTCAGGATAAAACCAGCCGAAATAGAAGGATAGAAGAAAGAGCGGTTGTTACGTGGCATATTGGATACATAGTCCTGACGTCCGGTGAGGGTCAGATAAAGCATATTTCTGTAAGAAGCCGATACGTTACCGAAGAATCCCACCGTACGGTTTTTCCATGTCTCTTCCTCTGTCTGTTGAGTAGTGGCGTTGTTGATGTGGTTCCATCCCGGGAAGTTGTAGTTCGTACCATATTCATAATACTTCTTTCTGTTGCTTTGGATAATTTCGTTACCCACTACCGCGTTCAGTCCCCAGTCTTCATTGATATGCCAGTCGTAGTTGATGGTCAGCAATGAGTTGTATGTAGCATTTGTCCAGCCGTAGTTCTCGATCTGTCCGCGACCGCCACCGGTGTTGCTACCATATCCGTAGCTGTCTACATAGTGAGTGGTGTAAGCATCCACACCAACCATGTATTTCGCGTTCAACTTGTGGTTCGTTGTGCCGAAATCAGTCTGATAGCTTGCATACACATTTCCGAAGAAGCGGTTGGTATCTTCCGTAAATTTGTTGTTTTCCATCGCCCAGTAAGCGTTGTCAAAGCTGCCACGGAAAGAATTCTGTGTGTACGGGTTACCGTCTACGTGACTTGGAATACCGGCCAGATCATAGCTGGGAGGAGCTGCGTAAACCGTTCTCAACAGACCGTTACCGGAAGTCACTGCCTTGTCGATAGAAGTAGTGATATAGTTAGCTGTAAATCCGGAACTCCAGTTGTTAGTCAGTTTCGTGTCAGCACTAACCTTTACATTATATCTGTCCATACCAATGCTTGAGATAATACCGTCCTGATGTGTATTTCCCAATGAGATAGAGTAGGAGCTTTTGTCGAGCATCTGCGCTACATTCAATGAATTGCTCCAGGTGATTCCTGTGTCGAAGAAGTCTTTTGCATTGTCATACGCCTGTGGAGTAGCCCACGGGTCAAGACCGGCTGCTGCACGCTGGGGAACATAATATTTTCCCTGTTGCTTACCGAACTTCTGCGTGTATTCGTTATCTGTGTTACCTCCATACGTTGCGTCGTTTGGAAGTTCGGAAATCTTAGGTCCCCAAGACGTTCCCGAAGTAGTACTGAATACTCCACCCGAACCTTGTGCGTATGTTTTCTGGAACTCCGGCAGACGACCGACTACATCGAAGCTGACATTAGAAGAGAAGCTAACCTGCGGTTTGCCTTTTTCCAGTCCTTTACCACTCTTGGTTGTGATGATAATCACACCATTGGAAGCGCGGATACCATAAAGTGCAGATGCAGCCTGTCCTTTCAAAATGTTGATACTTTCAATATCATTAGGGTCGATATCTACCGCACGGTTGGCGAAGTCCGCTCCGCTCACACTACCATTGTTCTGAATGTCTGTGCTAACATCCGGCGTACTGGTCACCGGCATTCCGTCAATAACGTAAAGCGGAGTGTTGTCACCCGAGAAAGAACGTGCACCACGGATAGTGATCTGTGAAGAAGCTCCCGGCATACCACTTGAAGGCTTCACGTCCAAACCGGACACCTTACCTTGCAACGCTCCCGCCAGATTAGAGTTGGCAGCTTGCGTCAGTTGATCCGATTTTACGTCCTGAACGGCGTAACCCAGTGCTTTTTTCTCGCGTGAGATACCCATGGCTGTCACCACAACCTCATCCAGTGCTTTCGCGTCGCTTTTCAAAACAACTTTTATCACTCCCGGTTTGATGGAAACGTCCTGCGAAATCATTCCTACATAAGAAACGCGCAAAGTTTTAGCAGAACTTGGTATGTAGAAGTTTCTGCCTTTATCATTGTTAATAGTTCTTTAACCCTTTTGAAGGTGCAAAATGATAAAAAGATACCGTTTGGGAGGTAATAATGTTCTCTTTTTCTTGAAAAGCCTGATTTTGGTGCTATCTTTATGACAGAAACTGTCTTTTAAAAGATGCTAAATTCAAAAGAAGTTGTTTTAACCTATCAGTTTTTAGAAACTTATTGCTTTCAAAACGATACTTTTTAGTTAAATACGTAACACTTTTTTCGATTTGTCATAATTCGTGTTATCTTTGCAACCTGTTAGAGACAAAAAATCTGTTTATAGGTTAAATTTAAGAGAGAATTTATGAAAAGAAAATTGATGTTCTTAATGACCTTCCTTTTTATAGGTATAGGTCTGGTGACAGCTCAAACATCCAGAGTTACCGGTTTGGTTACCTCTGAAGAAGATGGGCAACCTGTCGTAGGTGCTTCAATATTGGTGAATGGCACTACCCTTGGTACTATCACTGATATTGACGGTAAGTTTACAATCACGAATGTACCAAGTTCTGCTAAGACTTATTGATTTTTCTTTCCTCCTTTCCTTCTGCTTTTTTTCTCCTATCTTGTTGTTTTTCAATGTTTTTGTTTCGGATTTTAAAAATTAACCTATTCTTCCGGTTTCTTTTATTGAAACTTCCTTTATCAATTCTTATCAATTTAGTAGTCTTTGCTTGTCATTGATTTTTGAGAAGGGATTAATATTCTACCCAAATTTTTAATAAATTTCCCGGTGTTTTTCTTTATCTAGGCGTTTTTAATATTCGTGTTTTGGAGGTATGAGTTAAATGTTACAATCTAATAGTGATTGAAATTATGAGTGATAGTAAAGGAGAATATGAAGCACTGCAAGTATAAGTTGTCTGACACCCGGGTCTCATGATGCCTGACATCCGGGTGTCAGCATACCCAACACCCGGGTGTCGGTATGTCTGAGACCCGGGTGTCAGATAACCTAGTTCTACTAACTAAAATAAAGGTAAAGCTATACTATTTAATTTGTATTAGAACAAATCAAATTTACGTCTCTACAAAATGGGATTTTCAGCTTGTGTTATTTTATTCCGCCACGATCACTTCGATGTCATAACCTATGAAAAGTCCGCTCTCTATAACACCGGTGATTGTCTTCAGTTGTTCTTCGAGCGAAGAGTCGATGTAGTTGAAACGGGTGTCGAGGATAAAGTTGCCGTTTTCTGTAAAGATAGGTCCATCTTTGCCACGAGCGGGACGAAGAACAATCTCCGAGGCATCCAGTCGCTGCAACTCATGCTCTACATAAGTCAGTGAGTCCGGAAAGACCTCTACAGGGATGGGAAATTTGCTTCCCAACTGATTTACACGCTTGCTGGGGTCGATGATGATGAACGTTTTATGGCTGCTTCTAATCAGTAGTTTCTCTTTGAACATCGCTCCGCCACGTCCCTTAATCAAGTTCTGTTGCGGATCTACTTCGTCCGCTCCGTCGAATGTCCAGTCGGGTCGTTGGTTCCAGAGGGTAGTTTGGGGGATGTCTAGCTGTATGCAGGTCATCGAGATTTCTTGTGAGGCGGGAATCACTTCGATATGCAAGTGCTCTTCACGAATTCGTCGTGAGAGTTCGAACAGAGTCAGGTAGACTGTAGAGCCGGAGCCGGCTCCTATCACATCTCCGTCTTTTGCCGTGGCGGCAATTTCACGGGCTACATGTTCTTTTGCCTCTCGGTTGATGATGGAGTCCGACCATTGCAGGTGTTTTATCAGGTGATTCTCCCAATCCATAAGTTTACGTTCTAAATCGTTTTCGTTTTTAAGTTCCTCTTTTCTATATAACGAATTTGTGAATCTGTTTGTTTGTTCGTTTCAAATTCAGAAGGAAAAAAACTCATTAGCGGCAATTCAATCATTTAAATCGTTAATAAACGATTCGTTAATTTTTAACTTTATTGCGTTAAACGTTAACGAACCTCTGCTTTTTATTAAACCGTGTTATAAGTTAGGTTGCTTTGGCCTGAAAATTTGGAGATGACCGAAAAGTCCGTATCTTTGTACTGTGTTTTTCATAGTATTAGATTTAAGGTTAACAAAGATTGGCTGTCTGGGATAGATAGCCTTTTTTTTGTCCCTACCATTCCTTACAGAATCAGCCAGATCGCAATGATATGTCCGATGCTGCCTCCCAGGCAAAACAAATGGAAAGTGGCATGCATATACGGTTTGCGTAATGAATAAAAGACAGCTCCCACGATGTATGAGACTCCGCCGCCGATCAGCCACCAGAAAGCAGTAGTGGCTCCCAGTTCTCCCAGATGATCTAGCAAAGGCTTCATGGCCACTAATATGCACGCACCCATACCCACATAACAGGCCGTTTCGAGGTTGCTGTGTTCTTTCAGCTTTTTGAAGCTAAGAATGAAACCGGCAATAGCCGACAGCCAGACGAAAGCGAAGATTCCCCATCCCCATCCTCCGGCATGCCGCAGGACAAGTAGCGTGAAAGGAGTGTAGGTGCCCGCGATGTGCAGGTAGATAGCTCCATGATCGAATTTGCGGAGCAACTCTTTCAGTTTCCCCGGACGGCTGCCGTGATACCACGTAGAACTGATATAAGAGGAAAGCATCCCCGCCAGATAGACGGATACACAAGCAACTGCCCACTGCGGTTCCATATTCTCGGAAGCCTTTTCCAATAGGAAATATCCGGCCACGATTCCAAGCAGGATGCCTATTCCGTGGCTAAGGGTATTTGCCCATTCTTCTATATGATTGTATCGTTTGTTCTTCAATGTTCCTTTTTTTGAATGGTTAAGTCACAAAAAATATTGAGTCGCAAAGATACTTTATTTTCCGTAAAGCGTTTCCCCCCTTATTCTTTTTTTAAAATGATTTTTCCTCCATATTGTCCTGCCACTTGCTTGCGGAAATCAATGAATGCCGCATATTCATCCGGACTGTAACCCCCTTTGCGCATAAACAATCGGTGAGTGATGTAGATTTCCTTATCTTTCACCTGAATACCGGAATGGAAACTGCCGAACTTGCTTTTCACGTCAAGCGGTTTCGGAAGTCCTTCGATTACATATCCTTCCGGCAGTTGGATGTGGATGCTGTCGGTATCTGTGTATCCGTAGTTGATGTAAATGGGATAGGTGCGCTTCGTCACAGGAGGAACACTGAATTCTTTTCGGAACACATTGGTGGGGATAAACAGACGGTTGCCCGTTTTATGCCCGTATTGATTGCTGGTGGCAGTGTAGTCGAAGGTGATAGACGGATTGGCCTCCTTGCACTCGCTGATTTGCAGGTTCTGAATATCGGCTTGGGATAAGTTGATGCTTGAACGGATGCGGTCTTTCTGTTTGTTAGGCTCCAGATAGACGATGCCTGCTTCATTCTCATATTGGAAAATCCGGGAGATTTCGTTCACCTCTATCCGTGCCTCGGCTGTGGGGGAGAGGGTGATGTTGGCAACGATGTGCTGCGTGTTCAGTGAGTCGGGATAGGTGGGTAGGCGACACATCTGGCCGCCGGTCGGTTCGATGAGTAAGGCGTCGTGTCCCGCAATGTCTTGGTGGACATAGCCGAAGGGAAGCGATGGATTTGTACATTCCAGCCAGAGCGTATCTTGGGGAAGCGGAACTTGCAGGATGACGTGATTCATCTGGTTGGCACTGGAGAAGTCCGGTAGTAGACGCTCGTTGGTGGTGCTGATGACTGTATAAGTGGAAGCAATTCCCAACTCTTTCAGCATGGCGCGGGTGTAATTGGACAATCCTTTACAGTCGCCGAATCCCGTGCGGCAAACATCGGCGGCGGCAATGGGCTGTAAACCTCCGATGCCTAGTTGGATGCTCACGTAACGGGTGGTTTTGGCCAGATAATCGTAGATTGCTTTCACCTTGTCCCGGTCGGTAGTGCAGCTGGTTGTCAGTTCGTGCAGTTTGGCGCGGAAAGGTTCGGTGAGCAGGTCGCGCCCGTCGAGCAATCGGTATTGCCATTCTCCGTACTTTTGCCAGTTGCTCATATCGCCTTCCGACTTGTCGTACTTGAAGGCGGAAGGCGCAAAATAGACACGTGGAAACAGTTCAGTAAAATCCGGTCCGAAAGGTTCTTTAATGATGGGAGAGAGTTTGGAGGCGGTGGCTTCAAGCACTTGCTGTCCGTTGGCTCCGGTGGATTCTTTTACCTGGATTCCTTTTCCTTGCGTGTTCAGTTCACGATATCTGCATCCTTGTCCTGCGGGCAGTTCGATCCGGTAAGTCGCTTTTTCCACACCTTGGTTGAAGTCTGCCAGCGGTATAAAGGGGGGATAGCCGATCAGACCGTTGTTGCACTTCACTTCCCATTCGTATTTCACCGTGAAAGGGAGAGAAGGATAATTGCATTCGTAAAAATAAAAATAATCATCCGTGCTAAGCGAGGAGCTGTATTCACTTTTCTGTAGTTCAGATTTCTTTATCTTACGTACACTTTGTCCATCGGCATTGATGATTTCCCCGGAGAATTTCTGCAAAGAACGGAACATATCACATCCGCAGAAGAAATGTGCAGCTTCCAACCCCTTACGGTTGAGGATGGTGATTGTCAGGCTCTCTTTTTCTATGGATTGGGTCATAGATTTGCAGAGAACCTCTGTGCGTGCTTCAACGATAACGGAATTGGCATCCTTGAGAATATCCTGTGCACATGCCGGCTGTATGTGCAGACTTAGGCAGATAAGGACACAGGACAGGCTGAATGCCCGATGTGTCATTTGCTTCAGGATGAGATAGCTGGAACGGATCATCGGTATAGATAGGTAAAGTTTATATTTTCTTGAGTACGATCAGCGCATTATTTTTCTCGATCACTTTAGTCCACAGTTCTTGTAGTTGTTTATATTGTTCGGAAAGGAATATATATCCCTTTAAGTGGAATACATAATTGAGCAGGATTGTATTTCCCTGTTTCTGAATCATATATTTGCATTGCAGGCCGTCTCCTTCCGACCGGATGGCTTGTAATTGGGGGAGTTCTTCCACTTCGTAGCCTTCGGGGAGAGTCAGGGTAGACAACATTGTGAACTTGTACGGATACGGAAGTTCGATGGGGAGCACCCGTTCCGTCTGGATAAACGGATTACTCTTTAGTTGCGGAAAGAGCATCGGATTGATATAAAGATGATTGTCCGTCCGGTTGACTTGCAAGACGAAATCGAATTCTTCTTCTATCAGTGCCCAGTCATTTTCTTGTTTTTTCACTTTCAGGTTGGCGACAGTGAGTTGCTCTTTCTGACTACTGATCTTGTTTTCGGGATTCGAGACGAGGCTGTCCTGCTTATGTTTTGCATTTGCCTGATACTCTACAGCTTCTTGTCCGTAAAGAACTGTGCTGCGATGTCCTTTCACCTGATCTCCTTCTATTCGGGCATCGATTTTCATGAAACTTTTGTTGTTGGAAAGAGCCATCACATTCACCCATTTATTCTCTTCTTTCTCTTTCCGGGAAAGGATGCGTGCTTTGTTTACAGACAATTCAAGCGGCAATATATTAAAGGCAGGTACGTCCATAGAACTGTCTAAAAATACATATTTTTGTTTGTTTATATCGTGGATAGCAACAAAGAACGTATTTAGTTTTTGCAGAGAAGGAAAGTTGTACGGCAGCATACCTGATGAACGTCGGCTCATAACCACCGGATAGGCCTCCAGTCCAAAGTCTTTCAGGATGCTGATAAGGATGAAATTCAGGTCGGCATTACTGCCGCTTCCTTTTTTGATTACTTTTTCGAGCTCTTTGCTGTAGAGCTGATACCGTCCGTTCCAGGCCATTTTCTTTTTGAGCACCTGGAAGGCGCAGATGATTTTCTCCTCGAAATTCATTTCGCTGTTGTAGGCTTGTTTGGTTTCAGGGCGGAAAGGGTTGGTGAGTGAGAGGTGTTCGCCGAACTGTGTATTTTCCGGTTTGAGCAACTGCTTGTCTACATCTTCCCATTTCTGGCTGTATGGTTTGTATTCATTGGGGGTGAATTGAGTGCCTTGCAGATCGAAGCTCACTTGCACCTTATAGTCTTCCGGACACCAGCAGTAGGATTCGTCCTGACGGATAGCCGGAAGGTTGCGTGAGATAAAGGTGGTTTCTTGTGCCGAAACGGTGAAGTCTTTGCTGACTCCACCCGCACCGGAGCCTTCACGTTCCGTGGCATGAATGGAGGAGTCTCTTTGCTTCACTTGTATGTAGTCCTTTCCCCGGAGTTCGATGTTGTAGACAAATACATGAGGGATGGTGATTTTATACTGGTTGTAGAGCATCGGGAGTTCTTCCTGCATCATCCAGTTGTCGATGTGTGAAAAATAGTCGGAGTAGAGTTTGTAGTGATATTCGATGATAGTGCCCTCTTTGACAGCAGGCAAAGAGAATTTTAGTATTTTATACAGGTTATTGAACCGTTCGAAAGAGATGGATTCCCGCTTCATGGGTGTTTTTATGCATTTCCCGTTTTCCATATTGTAGGAGCAGCCTTCTATCTCACTGGCTCTTTCCTGTCCTTCATCTTTATCGGTAGGAGAGTAGTAGGGAACGGACACGTCGGCGTATGACACTCCTTGTGGTTTCAGGATTTTGATGCGTACCCAGTGCTCGGTAGTTAGTTGAAAACCGTCATGGTAGATGAAGTCACTTTGTCCCTGATGGAAGAGATAAATAGCCGTAGCGGTGGTGTCCGGGGCATAAGAGGTGAGAGACAGTTCTTCTTTGGAGGGTTTTCCGTATTTCAGATTGGGCTCTATGGTGGCTGTTGTGGCTTGCTGTGGGTAGACAGGCGACAGGAGCTGTAATAGAAATGCGCAGAGAATGAATAGTTTTCTCATAATTGTGTTTTTTGTAGTATGCTCACAAAGATAAAAAAAATAGAGAAAGGTGTATCACCTTTCTCTATTTTAATTTTGTTTTATGTATAAAATATATTATACCAAATGTCCGATCCATTCTTCGCGGTCGCCGGGGAGAAGGTCGATAACGGGAACTTCTACCATCGTGTAGCATCCCGGTTGTTGCTTCATGGAAGCACGTGCCACGCATACCAGTACTTGTGCGGTCAGTGCGGGGTTATTGATACGCATATTAAATTCGAACAACTGGTTCTGTGTTTTGCCGGATACACCTTTGCGAGTCAGATTTACACCATGACCCATGTCCAGCAGGGCGTCTACACTCGGAACGAGTTTCACGTGTGTTTCATCGTTCACGAAGTAAGGATCTGCTTTGATGGCAGCGGCTACTTCTTCGAATTTATATCCGTCTTTCAGTTCGATGTATACCATGCGGCGGT